>OLNW01000217.1_pt1 | contig 74638 bp, 73 predicted proteins | sample 1672121 | NCBI WGS metagenome assembly OLNW01 (sample SAMEA3136648, study PRJEB25190) | human gut metagenome
CAGGCAATCAGGTAGAAACCGTATCTCTGCGAGAAAAGCAGGTTGGCTTCTGCAAGGGCTGTCTTGCCTGCCTGAAGCTTGGGCACTGCGTCATCCAGGACGATGCCGTGGAGATCGCCGCCAAAATGCACGACGCGGATGTGTTGGTGTTCGCAACGCCCGTCTACTATTACAGTGTCAGCGGTCAGCTCAAGACCATGCTGGATCGCGCCAATCCGCTCTATGATACGGACTATGCCTTTACCCAAGCGTATCTGCTGGCAACGGCAGCCGAGAATGCGCCGGAGACCTTCGAGGGCACGGAGAAGGCCGTGCAGGGTTGGGTGGACTGCTTCCCCCGCTGCACGCTGGCCGGCACCGTGTTCGCAGGCGGCGTGAACGATGTGGGCGAGATCGCCGGTCATCCTGCGCTGGAACAGGCCTATCGGATGGGCAAGGAGGTATGAGCTATGGCAGTCAAACAAACGGCAGGCAGAGATGCTCTAGGGGAATTTGCTCCCAAATTTGCGGAATTGAATGATGATGTGTTGTTCGGGCAGGTGTGGAGCCGGGAAGACAAGCTTTCCCTGCGGGACCGCAGCATGGTAACCGTGGTGGCGCTGATGGCGCAGGGGCTGACGGATTCGTCCTTTCAGTACCATCTGACAACTGCAAAGAACAACGGCGTGACGAAAACGGAAATAGCGGAAATTCTGACCCATGCGGCATTTTATGCGGGCTGGCCCAAGGCGTGGGCAGCCTTCCGTATGGCAAAGGAGGTCTGGGCGGAGGACGATGCTGCTGATGCAAAGACCAAACACGCAAACGAAATGATCTTTCCCATCGGCGCACCCAATGACGCCTCTGCGAAATACTTTGTCGGGCAAAGCTACCTCGCCCCCCTTTCCACCGCGCAGGTCGGCATTTACAACGTGACCTTTGAGCCGGGCTGCCGCAACAACTGGCACATTCATCACGCGAAAAGCGGCGGCGGGCAGATCCTCGTCTGCGTGGCCGGATGCGGTTACTATCAGGAATGGGGCAAACCGGCACAGGAGCTTCATCCGGGCGATGTGGTGAACATTCCTGTGGGCGTAAGGCACTGGCACGGCGCTGCACCGGATAGCTGGTTCTCGCATCTGGCGGTAGAGGTTCCGGGGGACGAAACCTCCAATGAATGGTTGGAAGCCGTGGACAGCACCACATATTTTGAAGCAGTCAACAAGAAAGCCTGAACATAGAATTTCAGCTAAAAAAGACCACCGTAATTCTATCAAAATTACGGTGGTCTTGTGGTGGAGCGAGATAATCCAAATAAGAACTACGTCTGCTTCATTGGGGGCTTCGCCCTGATGCTGGATATACAGAAAATCAGGGCATAACGCTCTCTTACCCCACAAAACATCAGTCGCCACGCTTATTTCAAAGGCTTTCTCTCTGCTCTAAGGCGGGGGGAGCCTTTCCCTTTATGTGGGACTACTTCATTTCCTGCTCCAGACCGTCAAATTCGGGTGTGCTGAAAAATTCCCTCAAGGTGATATTCAGCCCATCGCAAATCATCTTAATTGTCACGATTTTGGGATTCAAATTTTTTCCATAAAGGATATTCTTAATGGATGAGGGCGGCAAGCCAGATATGGTAGCCAGCCCGTTGATTGTGATTCCCTGTTCCTCACAAAGTTGCAGTATCCTGTTGCGTACCGCTGTTACCGTATTCATAGCCCACTCTCCCTTACACGATTAGCGTAAGGGATTTTCATTGCTTTTGTAGGCTATGCGTGATACTATTGGGCTATGTATAGCCTGATAGTGAGGTGTGGATATGAACAATAATCAAGAACGCATCCAAGGATTGCCCCCAAGCATTGATAACTATTCGGCAGTCCTTATCTTAGGGACACTCCCCGGCCATATGTCCCTGACGCATGGCAAATATTATGCCGACCCATTAAACAAGTTTTGGGACATACTATTCATAGCCTGCGGTGAAGAAATAGACAAGTCGGACCAGGCAAAAGAAGCATTACTAAAGAAATACAATATTGCGCTATGGGATATATTGGACTCCGCTGTGCGGGGGACTTCCAGTGACAAAGATCTGATGGACGAAAAGCCCAATGACCTCCCCCAGCTTTTGGAGGAATACCCCAATATAAAACTGCTCCTGTTTCATAGCAAAAGCGCCTATAAATATTTTAAGCGATTCTTCAAAAATACAGCCATCCCCTATATTTGCGTATCGTCTCCCAGTGGTCAGAATCGAAAAGGGACTGAGGAAAAGGCAGAAGAATGGAGGGCGGCTCTGTCTTGTGTCTTACCACAACTGCATGGGAAAAGCAGATTGGCATGGAAGTCCTCTCAATTTCATGATATAATGGTTGTATATCAGGAAAAGGAGCAGTTACACAATATGGGAGATAATCTTTTGGGATTTGAGAAAATCTATGGTTACATATCCTATTTTGAAACACTGGACACAGAAAATGCTTGCCAGTGGCAAAAGGGTGAACGGCTTAAAGATGGTTCTTGTACTTTTGGCTATCCAGTATATGAAGATAAATTCCTCCAGTTTATTGAAGATGTTTCCCATAGCGACCTAATGGATATTTCCTATGGGGAAACCCTTCAGAAGTATGGGCTGGAAATGAATAATGGTCTATCGGAACAAATTGAAACGGCTGATTTGCCCCTTGCCAAAGCAATCCTAACTTGTTATGTTCGTCAAGAACGCTTTTGCGAGGGGCTTTGGGGAACAGCGATAAAGAACGGCGTATTTCTTGCCCTGTTGAACAGGCTGCAAATTTTGTTGGCGGAGCCTTAAAAAATGATGACCATGCTACTCTTTTGGAATAGCATGGTCATCTTTATGGTTTTTAAGGATTAAAAGGAAAAAACTTTTTTTACATTTAATCCAAAAAAGCCATTCAGTGGGGGGATTATTTATTGAAATAGAGCGGGTTAAGAAGATAACTGTCCCCTTTGGGCCTTCCGCCTGTCGCTTGGTGATAAGTCCTCTTTTTCAAATAGCCGTATTCAATGAGCAGTTCCAATGCGGGGAGCATATCATCAGCTTTCTTAAAGATTTTGTTTCTGCACAGGTGGTATAAACCGCTCTTTGTCAGTTCTTCCTTGGACTGAGTTCCCAACCTCCGCAATATGTACTTGGCTTCGTGCAACGTCTTATCAGCCCCCATAACAGAATAGGCATATTGGGCGTGCTTCAAAAAATAGCTGACAATTTTGGTTGCCCGTTTCATCGTGCGTTCTGTCACACGGGCTTTGCTTGGGGCGGTCCGATTCTCCACGCAATGAAGCAGGCCCGCAATTCTTAGGGCTGTTCCCGCACACTTTCCACCCCAATCGGACATATCTTCCAAGTCTGTCAACAAGTTAAAAGGTCGCAGGCAACGAAACCTGCGGCCTTTATGTTTTTGGGGCGTATGCATCGATCTCCGTTCCGCCTTGGAATTGGAAGGTCATCCGCCCATCGGCGTGGACGATCACCATGTCAATAATGCTCAACCAGAGCGTTTCGTCAAAAAAAGACCACCGTAATTCTATCAAAATTACGGTGGTCTTGTGGTGGAGGCGGGGGGAGTTGAACCCCCGTCCGAAAACACTTCCTCAGGAACCTCTCCGGGCGCAGACGGTTGTTTGCATTCCCTCACCATGACGTAAGCCGTCATACTTCATGGATCAGTAGCTTCATTGTGCATGCCGGAGGCAAAGCTTACTCCGGTCACGTGCACCACTCAGGTCACGCCCAAGCCCAGCTCGTGGTCCTTCTGGGTTGGACGGCTGCGTCAAGCCGCAGCGAGAACTTCGTAATCGTTGTTCTTTAATTTATAAGTTGCCTGTTTTAAGGATGACAGACACATCCGCCCGCTATTCCTGCACCCATGTCCCCGTCGAAACCAGTACGCCCCCCTATATAAAATAGGTTGGAACCGGCCGGTCCCACAGGTCAGGTCAGGCCCGACCTGTGGGAGGGCTGGATACAGTTTTGCAAAAATCCCGAAACGGAACGCTCGATTACAGCTTTTCGGGTTCGGGGTAGTCCACGCCGAAGGTCTCCACGGTGACCTTCTTCATGCGCTGGTCGGCCTTGGGCTTGTCGTTCATGCCGGTCTTGGTGGCGGCGATGCGGTCGACCACGTCCATACCCTCGGTGACCATACCGAAGGCGGCATACTGGCCGTCCAGGAACTCCCCGTCGGCGTGCATGATGAAGAACTGGCTGCCGGCGGAGTCCATGGCCTGGGCGCGGGCCATAGACAGCACGCCGCGCTTGTGGCTGATGGGATTCTTCACGCCGTTGGCGGAGACCTCACCCTTGATGCAGTAGCCGGGGCCGCCGATGCCGATGCCCTGGGGGTCGCCGCCCTGGATCATGAAGCCGGAGATGACCCGGTGGAAGATCAGGCCGTCATAGAAGCCCTTCTTGACGAGGCTGATGAAATTGTTCACGCTGATGGGAGCCAGGTCAGGATACAGCTCTGCGACGATCTTGCCGCCGTCTTCCATCTCGATGGTAACGATAGGATTCTGTGCCATGTCGATACACTCCTTATGATTTGCGATTCTGCGAAAGAAGTTTTACCGCCGCTGCATTTTCAGGGCGCGATCCATCTCCCGCTTTGCGTCTTTCTTGGCTGCGGCGTCCCGCTTGTCGTAGAGCTTTTTGCCCTTGCACAGGCCGACCTCCACCTTCACCCTGGGGCCTTTGAAATACAGGCTCAGGGGGACGAGGGTGTAGCCGTCCTGCTTGATCTTGGCGAAGAGCCGCTGGATCTCCCGCTTGTGCATGAGCAGGCGGCGGGGGCGGCGGGGTTCGCGGTTGAAGATGTTGCCCTTTTCATAGGGGCTGACGTGCATTCCGTTGAGCGTCATCTGCCCGTCCTTGATGGTGCAGAAGGCGTCCTTCAAATTCACGTTGCCCATGCGAATGGACTTCACTTCCGTGCCCGCCAGTTCGATGCCCGCCTCGTAGCTGTCCTCCACGAAATAGTCGTGAAAGGCTTTGCTGTTTTTCGCGATCTTACGGTCGCCGGATTTCTTTTTCTTCTCCGCCACGGCAGGCACCTCCCTTCCTCCCAAAGCAATTTACCTTCGGGATATTCAGTAGTTTATTATCTCCCATTTCCCCCCGTCTGTCAAGGGGTTTTGCTCGAAAAACGCACCTGCTTTATAAAAATGCGTCATTAGTGGCCCCGATGCTTCTCTTTTCGTTTCTGCTGCCGGAGCGCAAACCGCCGCGCCTGTTCCGCTTCCCGCTGCTCACGGCTCACGGTCTTTCTCGTCAGCTTGCGCTCCTCTCGCTGCAACTGCAAAGCTTTCTGGGCTTTGGTCCCAATGCCGACCGCCGCCGTCTGCTTTCTCGCCTCCCGCTGCTGCCGCTTGGGATTGCCCATGTTCTTCTTCGCTGCTGCAACGGCAACAGATGGACTAAACTCCAGCCGATCATAGTATTTCAAGATAAAGTCCCAAACCTCATAGTCCTTCGGCTCGGCCCCGAACGTGACCTTGCAGACCGAGAGCGCTCCATCCTCGATGCGTTCCAACACACCCACCCAGAATGGGTCCTCAAAATACACCGTCAGCTGATTTTTTCTTTCGTCCATCACGAAACCCTCCTGTTGTTTTGATCTCACAGGAACGGACGACCCGGAGGGGAAGGTTACTTACCTGCACCAATCAACCTTGTGCAGACGGCTGGGCTACCTACCAGCTCTGGCAGATGCCGAAGCATCTGCGTTGCGTTTTTATCCTGCGTTGTATATATTTTTTGTTACTGTGTCATCTCATTCGACCCAGAACACCCGGCCGTCTTTGCGGGGGGCGGGGGCGGGGACTTGGCCGCTCACATAGCCGACGGCGCAGTGGCCGATGCCTTCCCACTCGCCCTCGACGCCGAGGTCCTTCAGGAGCTGCTGGTATTCCGGCTGTTCAAACTCTTCCTTCGCCCGGTGGATCCAGATGCTGCCCAGGCCCAGAGAATGGGCGGCGAGCATGAGGTTGCCCATGACGAGGCTGCCGTCGTAGACGTGGGTGAACCAGTCCTTTCTGCCCAACACCACAAGGACGGCGGGGGCGCCGTAGAAGGGATCGAACCCCTCCTTCCAGCCGCCGATCTTGGCGTTGGCGGCGGCGAGCTTGTCCCGCAGGTCCTGGTTGGTCACGGCAACGATGATGGCCGCCTGCTCCCCTTTGCCGCTGGGGGCGTACAGGCCCGCCTCGATGATCTGCTCCAAGTCGGCCTTGGGAGGCATGGTGGGCTGGAAGGCGCGGATGCTGCGGCGCTCCTTCATGGCCTTCAAAACTTCGTTCATATTCAGCTTCCCCTTTCTTTCGCAGTTTGGATGGTTTTATTATATACCTGGGCAGGGGGATTTGACAACTAGGGTCTTGTGTGTTACAATTTGGTTACATTTGTTATGAGGGCAACTGGACCCTCCCAGGCGGGAGGTCGATTTTTCTGCAAAATCAGCGCCTGCCTGGAGCTTTTTCCTATTTATTGGAGGTTTTTATGGCTAACGAGAAAATTCCCCTTACCTATAAGGGGCATCCCCTGCGCCGGAAAGACAACATCATCTATTACGGCGATATGTCCGACTCCCACATCATCCAGCTGCAAATTCTGGACACCAAGCCCGTGGGAGACCTGAACGTAGCCACTAAGGTCAGCATCCAGCTCCAGCTCACCTCCCCCGACCTCAAGGGCCGGGACCGGGTGGTCAAGCGCAGTGAGAAGGACAGCCTGTACGCTGCCATCGACATCGCCTCTGTGTGGCTGGACCGGGCCTTGTCCGCCCGCTGACCCCCGTCCCCAGAAGGAGGTTCGATCCCTATGCACCATTCCTCGTTTGCGCCTCGTCTGCTGGCCATGAGCCTGCTGGCCGCCTCGGCCCTGTCCGTCTCGGCCTTTGCTGCGCCTGTCAGCTCCAGCACCGCCATCCGTGTGGACCGCGACCCGACGACCAACGCATCCAGCAGCGTCACTGCCAGCACTGACAGCCCCGTGACCGTGGACCCCAGTCAGGCCAGCGGCCAGATCAAGGTAGTCTACCAGGACGCCAACGGCGTGGAGCGCACCGCCACCATCGCCGCCGTGGCGGCCCAGGCAGAGAACTACGCCCGCGTCACCACCAACGGCGACACCCTGCGGGTCCGCCAAGGCCCCGGCACCAACTACGGCATCCTCTGCTCCGTGGAGGACGGCGACACCTTCCCCATCACGGGTAAGACCAACGGCTGGTACCAGATCCTCTGCAACGGCCGGACAGGCTATGTCTCCGCCCAGTATGCCAAGGTGGAAGACAGCGACCAAGTCTCCAAGCCCGACCCCGACGACAACGCCGCCACCAACCCGGAGGGTAACTCCATCGTGTCCGCCGCGCTGCAATACGTGGGCTACCCCTACGTCTACGGCACCGCAGGCCCGGAGACCTTCGACTGCTCCGGCTTCACGTCCTACATTTATAAGCAGTTCGGCGTGACCCTGAACCGGTCCTCCAAGGACCAGGTCAACAACGGCGTGGCCGTCTCCAAGTCCAACTTGCAGCAGGGCGACCTGGTCTTCTTCTCCACCAACGGTGTCTACCCCACCCACGTGGGCATCTACATCGGCGATGGCAACATCGTCCACGCCTCCACCGCCAAAGACGGTGTGAAGATCAGCAGCCTAAACACCAGCTACTACACCACCAACTACTTCGCCGCCCGGCGGATCGTGTAAGCGGCTGGACAAGCCCCATTTTTCAAAACTGGAAGGAAACTCCGATCTTTTTCCCAGGAAGAAGGTCGGAGTTTTTTCTCCCTTTGTTGTAAAAGTTTCTGTTGAATTTTACAACACTGTTCGGTATACTAAGGGCAGAAAGGAGCGAAGAACTATGCCAAACATCAAGCCCATTTCTGACCTGTCTGACCTGAGAACTTACACCGATAATACCTGCGATTACGAAAGGGAGCAAGCTGTCTTACAGCTGATGAGTGAATTGGCAAAAGGGCGTCGCTCCGGTGAAACAGAAGGCTGGCTAACTCCAGAGGAGATCAGGGCGCATTTCTGTGCAGACTTATCAATAGGATAGATAGTGCATCATACACTACGGCTCACTTTCACAACGTTGCCCTCATCCGACCCGGCTGACGCCGGCCCACCTTCCCCCCAAGGGAAGGCTCTGCCAACGCTGTGTAAACTTGGTACCACATCCCTTTGATCGACCACGAAAAAAGCCTTCCCCGAGGGGGAAGGTGGCTGCGAAGCAGACGAATGAGGGCACCCTGCCGCAAGCTGGCCGCAGTGTACACACGTAAAAACGATCTATAAATCATTCTATAAAAACGCCCCCTTGCTTGAACTGGCAAGGGGGCGCGTGCGTTTCGGGGGGAGTTTGGTTCAGTCTTTCAGCTGGCCCAGGCGTTCTTTGTTGGCCTGGATGCGGGCCTCGACGGCGGCCAGCTGGTCGTACAGGTCCTCGTAGCCGACGGGGGCGGTGGGGTTTTCTTCCACAAACCGCTTGGCGATCTCCACGTAGACCCGCTTCTTGTTCTCCTCTTCCGAGACGTTGTCCAGGTTCAGCTTGGCGCTCTCGCCCAGGTCGCGGGCTTTGCCCAGACCGGCCAGGGTCAGGTTTTTGGCCTTGCTGCCGATGTCTTTCCATTCTGCCATACGCTTTGCCTCCTATGGTGGGATGTACGTTGTGTGCCAACAGGAACAGTATACCCAGTTTTTGGTCGTTTTGCAAGGGCCGGGGGCCGGATGGGTGGAAAATTCCCCCTTTTCTTTGCCCCAAAGTCCTTGTATACTATATGCAGTTTGTTTTCAGGAGGTTCCCCCATGGCTCAATCCACTCTGCCGCTGTCCTTCGCCCCGCTGGAGGGGATCACCGGCTGGCTCTTCCGCCGGGTCCACCACAGCAGGTTTCCCGGCCTGGCCCGGTATTATACGCCCTTCTCCGCCCCCACCGCCGACAGCCCCCTCACCGGCCGGGGCCTGAACGATGTCCTGCCGGAACACAACGAGGGCGTGCCCGTGGTCCCCCAGCTGCTGACCAACAAGGCCGATGATTTCATCAGCGCCGCCCGGCGTCTGCAAGACCTGGGCTACAACGAGGTGAACCTCAACCTGGGCTGTCCCTCCGGGACCGTTGTCTCCAAGAAGAAAGGGGCCGGCTTTCTCTCCGACCCCCAGGGCATCGACGCCTTTCTCGACACGGTTTTCCGGCGTCTGGACATGACCGTCTCCGTCAAGACGCGCATCGGCGTCTCGGACCCGGACGAGTGGCCTGCCCTCTTAGAAATGTTTGCCCGCTACCCCATCTCCCTGCTCATCATCCACCCCCGCCTGCGGACGGACTATTATAAAGGAGACGTGCGGCAGGAGGCCTTTGCCTACGCAGTTGACAACTACAAAGGCCCCCTCTGCTACAACGGGGATCTGAACACCGTGTCGGATTGCCAGCGCGTGACCGCGTGCTATTCCCGGCTTTCCGAGCTGATGGCAGGGCGCGGCCTGGTGGCTGACCCGGCCCTGGGCCGGGCGCTGGCAGGCGGCCCGCCGCTCACCCAAGCCGAATTTCTTGCGTTCCACGACGAGCTGGTGGCAGGTTACCAAGAGATCCTCTACGGCGACTGGCCGGTCTTAGGCAAGATGAAGGAGCTTTGGACCTATTGGGCCAACCTCTTCCCCGCACCGCAGAAGCCGCTGAAGGCCATGCGGAAGGCCAAAACGCTGGCGGACTACCGCGCCGCAGTGCAGCGGCTCGTGGGGGAGCAGGAGATATTGCCTGCGTACACGACGGCTCGGTCACGGTAGGTTGCCCTCATCCGTCTGCTTCTCAGCCCTCCACGGCTCGGCAGAGACGGGCGACTGCTTCGGGGATCTGACGTTCCTCCAAGCCGGAGTAGTTCATCACCAGCACATGGGGCCGGCGGTTCTGGTCGCTGACGTAGTACTGCGAGACGAAGGAGAGGCGCAGGTCCTCCCGCTCGGCGGCGGCACGGATCTCTTCGTCGCTGCGCTGGGTGTCCAGCTCCAGCAGGAAGTGCAGGCCCGCGTTTTCCTCGCTGATGCGGACCTTCCCCGCCAGGGGGGACTGCCGCAGCTCGGCCAGGAGCTTGTCCCGCAAGGCCCGGTAGTGGTTGCGCATGCGGTTGATGTGCTTTTCAAAGTAGCCCTCGGACAGGAACCGGGCCAGCGTCATCTGCTCCAGGCAGGAGACGGTGCCGGAATAAAAGCCCAGGGTGTCATAGAATCTGGTGACCAGGTGCTTGGGCAGGACCAGGTAGCTGATGCGGAAGGCCGGGGCCAGGCTCTTGGAAAAGGTGTTGATATAGATCACTTTTTCCATCACGTCGATGCTTTGCAGGGTCGGGATGGGCCGTCCGGCCAGACGGAACTCGCAGTCGTAGTCGTCCTCGATGATATAGCGGTTCTCGCCCTTGGAGGCCCAGCTCAGAAACTCATACCGGCGGCTGACCGGCATGACGATGCCCGTGGGGAAATGGTGCGAGGGGGTGATGTGCAGGATTTCTGCGCCGCTCTCCTCCAGTTTCTCCGGGATGATGCCGTGCTCGTCCATGGGGATGTGGTAGGTGGCCACGTCGTTCTTTTCATAAATTTTACTCAGGCGCAGGTAGCCGGGGTCTTCCACGGCATAGCCCCACTGGCGGCCCAGGAGCTGGATGAGAACGCTGTACAGATACTCCGTCCCCGCGCCCACCACGATCTGCTCCGGGTCGATGGACATGCCCCGGAACTGATACAGATGGTCTGAAATGGCCTGGCGCAGCTGTTGGATGCCCCCGGCAGAGGTGTCCGTCAGAAGGGTCGCCTCGTCCTCCCCGGCGGTCACGTCCCGCAGGAGCTTGACCCACACGGAGAAGGGAAACATGTCCCTGGCCACCGAACTGCCGACAAAGTCCGCCCAGTAGGTCCGCTTGGGGGCCGGCTGGATGGCTGGCGTCTGGGGCTTGGGGGGCGGCGGCAGCGGGGCCGTCTCCTTCCGCTCCAGGTCGCAGACGTAATAGCCCCGCTTGGGCAGGGCATACAGGAAGCCCTCGGCCACCAGCTGGGCGTAGGCGCTCTCTACGGTGATGGTGCTGACGCCCAGGTTCTTGGCAAAGGCCCGCTTGGAGGGGAGCTTCTCCCCCGCCCGGAGCTTCTCCTGCAAAATATCCTGCTTGATGCATCGGTAGAGATGTTCATACATGCTCTCCGAGTCGATGTTTTCAAAGGAATAGGTGAGCAAAGTGTTCCCTTTCTTTCTCTCGTTTTTCTCGTTGTCTCGATTTGTTTTTCTTCGTTTTTATTCCCAAACTGCAATTCCCAAAGATGCAGTACCTTATAGTATAAACCAAACCGCCGTACTCTGTAAAGAAAATCGGTCCAGAAATCCCTTTCGTCGATTTGTAGGATTTTTTTCACCGTTCGTTTCGGATGTTTGGCGGTCTTTTTCGCAAGGGGGGCGGGCCTGCATTTTCTCGGGCATCTGGTGATGTTTTCTTGTGGAATTTGATTGAGAAGCAGCAGGTCAGGGCCAAAAAAAATGTAGGATACGCTTGCACCTGCGCCGGTTTAACGCAATAAACTGTCACTTATCCCCCATTTTGACGTCTTTCCTTGCGTTTCTTTCAGGAAGGGCGGTACTTGCAAGGCTTTTCCTTTTCGTGTATAATGAAAATCGAATTTAAACACATTTGTTCTTGCAATGCGAACACAAGGCAGGGGGAACTGCCTTAAAAATGGATGGAGCCGTCTCTGTCCAAGAATATATCGATGTAAGAAGGAGTTAACTTATGAGCGAAGTACATATCAAGAACTTCAAGCGAGTTCTGGTGGCCAACCGCGGTGAGATCGCCATCCGTGTTTTCCGGGCTCTCAGCGAGCTGGGCATCACCTCCGTGGCCGTCTACTCCAAGGAAGATAAGTACGCCATGTTCCGCACCCTGGCCGACGAAGCCTATGCCCTGAACCCTGAGAAGGGCCCCGTCGATGCCTATCTGGACATCCCCACCATCATCAAGATCGCCAAGGACCACAACGTGGACGCCATTCACCCCGGCTACGGCTTCCTGGCAGAGAACCCCATCCTGGTCGAAGAATGCACCAAGAACGGCATCGTCTTCATCGGCCCCACCGTGGAGAGCATGAACGCCATGGGCGACAAGATCTCCTCCAAGCAGATCGCCATCGCCTCTGACGTGCCCATCATCCCCGGCGTGGACCACGCTATCAAGACCACCAAGGAGGCCCTGGAGGTCGCTGAGAAGGTCGGCTATCCCGTCATGCTGAAGGCTTCCAACGGCGGCGGCGGCCGCGGTATGCGGATCGTCAACAAGGCCGAGGACATGCCCAAGGAGTTCAAGGAGGCCATCGACGAGTCCAAGAAGGCCTTCGGCGACGACCAGGTCTTCATCGAGAAGTACCTGCGCGGCCCCAAGCACGTGGAGGTCCAGGTCCTGGCCGATAACTACGGCAACGTGGTCCACCTGTATGACCGTGACTGCTCCGTGCAGCGCCGCCACCAGAAGGTGGTCGAGTACGCACCCGCCTTCTCCGTGCCTCAGGCTTCCCGCCAGAAGATCTTCGACAGCGCCATCCGCCTGTGCAAGCAGGTCGGCTACCGCAACGCCGGTACCTGCGAGTTCCTGGTCGACCTGGACGGCAACCCCTACTTCATCGAAATGAACCCCCGGATCCAGGTCGAGCACACCGTCACCGAGCTTGTCACCGACGTGGACATCGTGCGCTCCCAGATCCTCATCGCAGAGGGCTATCCCCTGAACTCCCCGGAGATCAACATCACCTCCCAGGAGGCCATCCAGTGCCACGGCTACGCCATCCAGACCCGTGTCACCTCCGAGGACCCCTCCAACAACTTCATGCCCGACACCGGCAAGGTCAGCGTGTACCACTCCGGCTCCGGCAACGGCATCCGTCTCGACGGCGGCAACATCTACACCGGTGCTGAGATCCTGCCCTACTACGACTCCCTGCTGGTCAAGGTCAGCTCCTTCGACCGGACCTTCAAGGGCGCTGCCACCAAGTCTCTGCGTGCTCTGCGTGAGATGCGCATCCAGGGCATCAAGACCAACATCTCCTTCCTCATCAACGTGGTGAACAACCCCACCTTCCAGGCCGGCAAGTGCTACACCACCTTCATCGAGGAGACCCCTGAGCTCTTCACCCTGTCCCACAACCTGGACCGGGCCTCCAAGATCCTGGACTTCCTGGGCGACAAGATCGTGAACGTCTCCAAGGGCGACAAGCCTTACTTCGAGGACCGCGTGCTGCCCAAGTACAACGAGACCGCCCTCATCTACGGCGCCAAAGACGAGTTCAAGAAGCTGGGTGCCAAGGGCTTCACCCAGAAGATCCTGGGCGAGAAGCGCCTGTACATCACCGACACCTCCATGCGTGACGCCCAGCAGTCCCTGATCGCCACCCGGATGCGGACCAAGGATATCGTCGGCGCGGCAAAGGCCTCCAACGCCATCTTCCAGAACGCCTTCTCTGTGGAAGCCTGGGGCGGCGCCACTTACGACACCGCTTACCGCTTCCTGAAGGAATCCCCCTGGAAGCGTCTGGAGATCCTCTCCGAGAGAATGCCCAACACCCTGATCCAGATGCTGCTGCGTGCCTCCAACACCGTTGGTTACAGCAGCTATCCCGATAACCTGGTCAAGGAGTTCATCCGCATCTCCGCCATCAAGGGCGTGGACGTCTTCCGTATCTTCGACAGCCTGAACTGGATGGAGAGCATGAAGATGCCCGTCGAGGAAGCCCTGAAGACCGGCAAGATCGTCGAAGGCTCCCTGTGCTACACCGGCGACATCACCAGCCCCAAGGAAGTCAAGTACACCCTGGACTACTACGTCAAGAAGGCCCACGAGCTGGAGGACATGGGCGTGCACATCCTGGCCATCAAGGACATGGCCGGCCTGCTGAAGCCTTATGCCGCCAAGCTCCTGGTGGAGACCCTGAAGTCCGAGCTGAAGATCCCCGTCCACCTGCACACCCACGACACCACCGGTGCCGGTGTGGCCACCGTGCTGAAGGCTGCCGAGGCCGGCGTGGACATCGTTGACCTGGCCATCGAGTCCATGAGCTCCTGCACCAGCCAGCCCTCCCTGAACGTGGTCGTCGAGGCCCTGCGCGGCACCGAGCGCGACACCGGCCTGGACTTCGAGGGTCTGGACGAGCTGAGCCGTTACTATGAGCATGTCCGCAAGGTCTACAAGTCCAACGAGAGCGGCATGGTCTCCCCCAACGCCCAGATCTATAAGTACGAGATCCCCGGCGGCCAGTATTCTAACCTGCTGGCTCAGGTCACCGAGATGGGCTCCAAGGACGAGTTCGAGAAGATCAAGGACCTGTACAGCCAGGCAAACCACCTGCTGGGCAACCTGATCAAGGTCACCCCCTCCTCCAAGGTCGTCGGCGACCTGGCCATCTTCATGCTGAAGAACGGCCTGAACAAGGACAACATCCTCACCGAGGGCGCTTCCCTGTCCTACCCCGACTCCGTCATCGACTTCTTCAAGGGCATGATGGGCCAGCCTGAGGGCGGCTTCCCTGCCGAGCTGCAGAAGATCGTCCTGAAGGACATCGAGCCCATCACCGTCCGCCCCGGCACCCTGCTGCCCGACGTGGACTTCGAGGACATCAAGAAGCACCTGCGCGAGAAGTTCAACATGGAAGGCTTCTCCGACTTCGAGATGGAGCAGAAGGCCGTCAGCTACGCCCTGTATCCCAAGGTCTACGAGGACTACTGCACCCACTTCGAGGCCTACAACGACGTCACCACCCTGGAGAGCCACGTCTACTTCTACGGCCTGCGCAAGGGCGAGGAGACCACGCTGAAGGTCAGCGAGGGCCGCAACATCCTCATCAAGTTCGTCGGCATGTCCGACCCCGATAAGGACGGCTACCGCGTCCTGACCTTCGAGGTCAACGGCATCCTGCGTGAGCTGAAGGTCCTGGACAAGACCCTGGAGGTCCTGGAAGACCGCAAGCTCAAGGCCGACAAGAACAACCCCTGCCACCTGGGCTCCACCATCCCCGGCACCGTGGAGACCGTCCTGGTCAAGGAGGGTGACGAGGTCAAGGTCAACCAGCCTCTGATGATCGTCGAAGCCATGAAGATGGAGACCACCTTCGTCTCCAAGGTCGACGGTAAGGTCGATAAGCTCTACGTGGCCCCCGGTGACCGCGTGAACACCGAGGACCTGCTGATCTCCTTCATCCTGGACGAGAACGCAGAGGGCTGAGCACCAGCGCGTATCCCTGAATAAAACTTGAGGCACCACCTGCCAAAAGCAGGTGGTGCCTTTTTACGTTCCTAATATATACTTATGGCGTACCATCTGCGGCGATGCTGACCTTCTTCCCGGAAAATGCCAAAATGTTCCCTTGATATAGGGCCTTTCAAACACTACCGGCCCGCAGGACAGATCAGAATCTCTTCTATCCGAGAGAATATCTCTTTGTTGGGTAGAGCCACCTCACACATTTCGTAGGTGTAGTCGTAGCTGACGGCCTTCAAATAGCCTGCTACCAACAAGAAGCTATAGACAGAAGCGGGGTCCCGCTTGATTTGCGGATAGATAACGCCGGTATCCACAGAGGTCACAAAGGTCTTTCCCTGCATAAGCAGCTCCAAGCGCTCCATGATGTCCGGTGTGGCCTCCGCCAGCACCTCGCGGATGATCTCGTTGCTGCCGGTGGACTGCCAGAACGCCTTGGGGCGGCAGTTGTTGTTGAAATAACTGACGACAGACCAGGGGTTGAAGATCTCACTGTCTCCAAAACGGTAGCCGTCGTACCAATCGCAAAGCTCTTGGTACTTCTCCGGCACCCCGTAATAGGCCGCCATCTCCTGGACTTCCTCCGGGGTAAAGCCAAAGTATTCGCTGTAACGATCCTCCAGGATCGAGTTCACTTTCAGATTATTGAGGCCGCTGAAGATGCTTTCCTTGGCAACACGGAGGATGCCGGTCAGAAAACCGTAGCTCAAGTGACGGTTGTCTTTCAAGCCACCGGAAAAGAGGTTGCGCATAAAGCCGACGACGGCATCATAAAAGCCATTCACATGGCCCTGCTGGATGGGTGTATCGTATTCATCAATGATAACAATGGGCGCGACACCGTGATGTTGGTGCAGCAAACGGGTCAAGGTTTGCAGTGACATTTGATAGTCTACTTCACTCGCTGTTGTTGCAGCCAGCGAGGAAAATCTATCCTTCTCATATTCATTGAGTGCATCGCTGTCAGCCAGCTCTTTGTGTCTCTGAAATTCATCCGCAAGCAACCCACGGATCATCCGAAATGTCTCTTCCCAGGAGCTACCCTTCACATCCTTGAGGGAGAGAAAGATCACCGGATATTTTCCCTGCTGGTCAAGATAAGACTGGTCGCAGGACCAGATCTTTTTATCCCGGAAATATACCGAAGTATCTTCCTCCGTTTTCTCAAAAAAGACCCGGAGCATATCCATGTTCAGCGTCTTTCCAAAGCGACGTGGGCGCGTGAAAAGGGAGACTTTCGGCCGTTCATCCAGAAAGTCGCGGATGAGCAGCGTTTTGTCCACATAGTAATACTCTGTACTGGCTTCTTGATACTCTGATATCCCAATCGGCAACGATTTTTTCACGAGGAATCACCTGCCTGTTCTTCTTTGAATTTCGTATCGCTAACATTGCGTAAAGTGCCTTTCTTATTTCTGCTGATGAATTTCTTTCAAGTCCTCAATGGCGAGCACAGGGTCCATGGTGTGGAACATCAGATAGTTTCGTTTCATGGTTTTGACCGGTGCCTGCCGGTAAATTTGGGCGCTGCTCTCCCCGGTGTAATAATGCCAGTAGCGATAAAGGTAGCCCATCCAGTAGAGAACGTCCGAAGAAAATACTTCTCCCTTGGTGGAAAGTGCCGCTTCAGAAGCGACTTCTTCCAGCAAATACTCTTCTCCGGCCCACTGCATCCGGTTATAGGTTGAATCCAGCGCCTTTGCTGTTTGGGAGCGCATAAATGCCTTGACAAAAGCCGCGCTGTCATACCCCTTGCGGGCAGAAAGCTCAAACAGCCGCCCCTGAATATCACAAAGTTTTAGTGCGATGGCGTCCATTCAGTCCCCTCCTGGCGTTACGCCGTCCAGGATCTCGTCAAAAAACAGACCCTCACGGCGGTAGTTTCTGCAAATATCATTGGCAAGGGAAACCCCTGCGGTGCGGTTTTCCTCCGCAACTTCTTTCAGAAACAGCCGCTCTAAGTAAGACAAGCTGATCTCTCGTTCGATCCGCACCGCATCACAAGCCTTTTGGGAAACCGCCACATACTGTTTTCCCAGCTGGAGGGCGGAAAGACTATGGACCAAGGCGGCATCTGTGATGTTCCCAATGAAGAAGTTGTCAATGACGTAAAACATGCGGTCATTGGCAATACAGCCGACGATCAGATCCTTGTCCGCGATCAGATCCCGGTATCGGTTATAAAACGGAGTTCCCTGTATTTTTTCCATGCGTCCCCGGTTATATGCCACGAGCATCGCCCAATTGATGTCGGCGGGGACCTCCAAGGCCTCAAGCCGTGTGGTGTCCAAGGAAACGATGTAGAGCCGGGAGCTTTCATAGTCACAGATCAGCGTCAGGGCCTGGCTCGGTTCCGTCCCCATATAGAAGCCCTGTCCAAAATCACACTGTTTTCGGCTTTTGGGTTCGATGCTTCCCTTGATACCGGATTTGGAACCATAGTACAGCAAAACACGCCCAGGCTCCAGCTGGATCGACTGCGCGATCCCTGCGATATGTTGGAGCGTCATGTCATACACAGGGACAGCTTCTTCCCGGCAAAGGTCATATAGCTTGGATTGTGCCAGCAAATTCGGAGCTGTCCGCCCGTTTTCCCAGCGGTTGACTGTGGCAAACGATACCTTCAGCTGTTCCGCAAACTCGCTCTGGCTGAGATGCAAAAAGCCACGGATCTGTTGGATCAGTTTCTGCATAGGGTCACCCCACAAACTATAACATGTATTCTACTTCCTAGGATAGCAAATGTGATATCTGCTGTCAATCCAAGGGCGCAAAAAAGCTCCCCGCCCGAAGGCGGGGAGCTTCTATGTATCAAGTTAGTTTGACCGGGTCAAATTACTTGCCCTCAGCAACCTCGTTGATGGACTTGGACAGGCGAGCAACGGCCTCGTCGCAGTCGACAGCGCGGATGGTCAGAGGAGGAACCATACGGATGATGCTGGAACCGATAGCGGTGACCAGGAAGTGGTTCTTGATGCAGTGACGCTTGACCTCGGTAGCGTTGATGCCGTCCTCCAGGACAACACCGACGAACAGGCCGCGGTGACGGACAGCAGTCACGTGAGGCATCTTAGCCAGCTCAGCTGCGAAGTAGTCGCCGACCTTCTTGGCGTTCTCAGGCCACTTGCCAGCCTTCAGCTCGCGCAGGACTGCCAGAGAAGCAGCGCAGGAGACGGGGTGACCAGCATAGGTGGAACCGTGGGTGCCGGGGCCGAAAGCGGTAGCAACTCTGTCGGTGCAGGCGATGCCGCCGATGGGCATGCCGCCGCCCATTGCCTTAGCCATGGACACGACGTCGGGCTTGATGCCGTAGGTCATGTAGCACATGAAGTCGCCGCAACGGCCCCAACCAGCCTGGACCTCGTCCAGCAGCATCAGGATGCCCTTCTCGTCGCAGAAAGCACGGATGCCCTTGATGAAGTCTTCATCAGCGGGCCACACGCCGCCCTCGCCCTGAACAGGCTCGAACATGATGGCGCAGGTCTTGCCGGGAACATAAGCGTCCTTGAATGCCTGCAGGTTGTTGAACTCAGCATAGGTGAAGCCGGGGGTCAGGTCACCGAAGCCCTTCTGGATGGCGGAATCGGGCTGGCCGGTAGCGGTCATAGCACCGAAGGTACGGCCGTGGAAGGACTTCTTAGCGGTGATGATGTGCCAAGCGTCGGGACCGATGTTCTCGATGCCCCACTTACGGGCGATCTTGATCATAGCCTCGTTGGCCTCAGCGCCGGAGTTCTGATACATGACCTTATCCATGCCGATGGTCTCGCAGATCTCCTTGGAGAGGACGGCCTGAGGAATGGTGTAGGGATAGTTGAAGGTCTGCATGATCAGAGCGGACTGCTCCTGAACGGCCTTGACCACCTTGGGGTTGCAGTTGCCCAGGCAGTTAACAGCGATACCTGCATAGAAGTCCAGGTAGGGCTGATCGTTCTCGTCGTACATATAGATGCCTTCAGCGTAGTCAGCGACAAAGTCCATACGCTCGTAGGTCTCGATCATGTACTTCTTGACCTGAGCCTTCAGCTCAGCAGCGGTCAGACCAGTATCTTTCAGTCTCATAGAAAATTCCTCCCATTTATAATATTGTTAAATTAGGGATCGGTCCGGGGCCTACAGTTGCAGGTCCCGGTTCGCCACGGCTGGCTACTCAATACCAAACCGTTTTGAATCTTGTGCCAGAGAACCTTTTTCGTGGGGTCCTCTGTAACTTGTGACCATAATAACACCATTTTCCCAAAAATGAAATGCACCTTTTGCACAAATTATTTGCGACAATTTCTGGAGAAAATACCGTTACATCTGCAAGTTTCCCTGCATTTTCCAATCCCCCTTTCCGGCCAGTTTTCGCTTTTCCCTGAAAACTTTGGCTTTCTTTCCCTTTGGAGGGGGTTTTTGTTCGGTTCTTCCCCTCTCCGCCGTGATGGGACACGCCCACATTCCTGCTTTTTCGCTTCGTCGTTTTGCACAAGTGCCTTTTTTTATTCTCTTTCCCCTTCGTCTTTTTCTCCATTGCGGCCCTTTTCGTTGCTTTTCCGGCGGGTTCTTGCTAGAATAGGGTCACCATTGTAAATCAGAAGGGAAGCCTTACCTATGGAACTGAAGCAAGTCACGCACATCGACAACGTGCGCCTTTCCGACGACGGCCGGGCCGTCCGCATCCTGGACCAGAGCCTGCTGCCCAACGAGACGATCTATCTGGAGTTACAGACCCCCGAAGAATTATATGAGGCCATCGCCACCCTGCGGGTGCGGGGGGCCCCGGCCATCGGCATCTTTGCCGGCTACGCCCTCTATGTCCTGGCCCTCCAGGCCAAGACGACAAGCTACGCCGACTTCCTGGCCGAGTGCCAGAAGAACCGGGACTACCTCAACAGCTCCCGCCCCACCGCCGTGAACCTGCGGCACATGCTGGACCGGGTGCTGGCCGTGGTCCAGTCCATGCCCTGCGCGGACATCTCCGCCATTCAGGACGCCATGGGGCAAATGGCCAAGGCCATCCACGAGGAGGACATCGCCATGTGCACCGCCATCTCCGAGTATGGCCTGTCCCTGGTGAAGGCCGGAGACGGCATCCTGACCCACTGCAACGCCGGGCCGCTGGCCACTTCCCGCTATGGCACGGGCCTTGGCCCTCTCTTCCTGGCCCAGGAGCGGGGCATCCCCCTGCACGCCTTCTGCGACGAGACCCGGCCCCTCTTACAGGGCGCCCGCCTGACCGCCTATGAGCTTCAGCGGGCGGGCATTGACTGCACCCTCATCTGCGACAACATGGCCAGTCTCGTGATGAAGCAGGGCAAGATCAACGCCTGCTTTGTCGGCTGCGACCGGGTGGCCCGGAACGGGGACACCGCCAACAAGATCGGCACCTCCGGCGTGGCGATCTTAGCCAAGCACTACGGCATCCCCTTCTACGTCCTCGGCCCCTCCTCCACCATCGACTTCACCTGCCCCGACGGGGACCACATCCCCATCGAGCTGCGGGACGGGGCGGAGATCAAAGAGAAATTTTTCTCCAAGCCCTCTTCCCTGCCGGAGGTCAAGTGCTACAACCCCGCCTTTGACGTGACCGACCATGAGCTGATCACCGCCATCGTCACGGAGAAGGGCATCTGCTACCCGCCCTTTGCCGAGAGCTTCGCCAAGCTCTTCCCCGGAAAGGGGGCGAAGGCATGAGCGCCGCTTCCACCTATCCCACCGACGCCGAGGCCAAGGCCCAGATCATCGAGGCCGGTCTCAAGATCTATCAGCGGGGGCTGGTGGCCGCCAACGACGGCAATCTCTCCGTCCGCGTGGGCGAGAACGCCCTCTGGGTCACCCCCACCGGCGTCTCCAAGGGCTTCATGACCGAGGACATGCTGGTGAAGCTGGACCTGGACGGGAACGTCCTGGCAGGCACCCGCAAGGCCTCCTCCGAGACGAAGATGCACCTTCGTATTTACCAGGAGAACCCCGACGTGCGGGCCGTCGTCCACGCCCATCCCCCCGCCGCCACCGCCTTCGCCGCCGCCGGCATCCCTCTGGACCGGCCTGTCCTGCAGGAGGCCGTGGTCCAGCTGGGCACGGTCCCCGTGGCCCCCTTCGCCCTGCCGGGGTCCCAGGGGGTGGCGGACAGCGTGGCCCCCTACTGCCGGGACTACCGCGCCCTGCTGCTGGAGTATCACGGGGCCGTCACCTGGGGCGAGACCATGGAGCGGGCCTATTTCCGCCTGGAGTGCCTGGAGCAAATGGCCAACGTGACCCTCCATCTCAAGACCCTGGGCTGCGACCGGGTCATGCCGGAGGGCCTGGTGAAGGAGCTGGAAGGGCTTCGTCCGGCCTGGGGGATCCGGTAAACGCCGCATCGCTTTTTGCGTTTTCGCCAAAATCGACTTCTTTTTTCCAGGTATTTTTCCTGTTCCATGTACTATTTTTTATAAAATTTTTACAAAACCATAGAAATTTACAAAAGATAATGGACAAATGAAAAAGCATGTATTAGTATATAGAACTGGAAGTTCCCACGTGAGGACCGTACCCCGCCAAAGGCGACAGGGGAAGCGGGACGTCCTAGCTGCGCGGGCCGCTCTTCCAAGGAGAAAACCCGTTCCTCTTCCCGGAGCGCCGGCTTCCCTTCCCAATCCCAAAACAGAAAGGACCTTCCGCTATGGCTGAAAGAAAACGTGCAAAAACCAGCGGGACCCCCGCAAGCATCCGTGAAGCGCTGAAAAAGGCCACCACCGAAATGCTGGTGCTCTTTGTCCTGCGCCAGAAGAAGATGTACACCTATGAGATGATGCAGGAGATTAGCCACATGAGCGATGGCAAGATCGCCTTCAACACGCTCTATCAGGCCATCTACCGCCTGCAAAGCTTCCAGTATATCAAGGAGGACGGCAAGGTCGTCTCCGACGACAACCGCATCCGCATCTACTTCACCATCACCCCCAGTGGCGAAGAGTATCTGGATAAGCTCATGGAGGAGTACCACTCCTTCACCGGTGCCGTGGATCACGTCCTGTCCCAGACCGACGTCCTGCGCGGCAAGTAATTCTCTCTTCTGCCCCCGTGCCCCCTGTCAAATCCATCAAAAAATGGCTGTTGCAACCTCGAATTGCAACAGCCTTTTTCTGTCCCCAGACGCCTTCCGCAGCGTCGTTGACTTCCCCATTTTTATGATATAATGATACTACACTTCGGATCAGCGTCATTTTCGCCTCACTCCGCCGTGGCCTGCAAGAGGACCTTGGCGGCGATGGAACCGGCGACCTTGGCCCCGCCGCCGCCGTTTTCCACCAGGACCACAAAGGCCAGGGGGTGGTCGGGGTCGTCAAGGAATCCGGTGAACCAGGCGTGCGGCTCGCCGCTGCCCACCTCGGCGGTGCCGGACTTGGCGCAGACGGCCAGGTCGCCGAACTGGCTCTGCCCGTACTGGCTGGTCACGTTGTTCCGCATCATGGCCTTCAGGCGCTGGCAGGTCGACTGGGAGAACACGCTGTACGTCTCCTTCCCGTCTGGGAAGGCGGCGGGGAGGGCCGTGCCGGTGACGCTCTCCTTGGCCACCAGCTTGGGGACCACGGCCTCCCCCTCGCTGGCGATGCCGCCCATGAGGGTCATGAGGGCGCAGGGGTTTGCCAGGTCCTTATCCTGGCCCACGCCGGACCAGCCCAGGTGGGCGCTGCCGTCCGGCTCGACCTCGAAGCTGCCCTTGGCCGTGTTGATGCCGCAGACCTTGTGGCTGTCCAGCAGGCCGGCCTGCTTCGTGTACTTCTGCAAGGTGTTGCCGCCCAGCTCCATGGCCAGGGTGGCGTAGGCCCCGTTGCAGGAGCAGGCCAGGCACTGGTCGATGTCCATGTTCTGCCCGTGGGCATAGGGGCAGGTGATCACGTCGTCCCCCACTTGCAGCTTGCCGGTGCAGCTGTAACGGAACTCGGACAGATCCTTCTTCTGCTCGATGGCCGCCGCCGTGGTGACGAGCTTAAAGGTCGAGCCGGGCGGGAAGGTCCCGGAGAAGAAGCGGTTTAAGTACACGCCGTCATAAGCCGGGTTGCCGTCGATGTTGGAGGGCGGGTTGTTGGGGTCATAGGACGGGGCGCTCACCAGGCATTTCACTGCCCCGGTGGTGTAGTCATAGACTGCCACCACGCCCTTGTGCCCGTTCAGGGCGGCGTAGGCCGTCTCGTTGAGCGAGGCGTCCACGGTGAGGGTCACGTCGTGGCTGCCCAGGGACGTGCCGGTCACGAAGTTGTAGCCCGTCAGGCGGCTGGCCAGGACAGAGCGCAGAGAGGTCCCAAAGTTCTCGTCGCCCACCAGATGGAGGGTGGCGATGCGCGTCTTGGCGTTTTCGGCGTAGGTCTTGGTCTGGCCGTCGTAGAGGACGGTGCCGTTGGCGTCATAGATGGCCCCGGAGGAATAATACTTCGTGCCGAAGAAGCCCACCCAGTCGTCGCCGTTTCGCACCAGCTTGATGCAGAAGAAGGCCACGCCCACGGCCAGGACCATGGCCAGAAGGATGGAGATGAGGGTCCGTCGTCTGAGTCGTTTCATCTGCTTTCCCTCCTTCCGCCGGTCCTGCCGGTCGTTCTGCGTTTGGGGGGCTCGTCCTCCGGCCAGAGGGGGCCGTCGATCAGGTCATCCCAGTTGCCGGGGTCGCGGGCCAGGCCGCCGTCGTCATAGCCGTAGCCATCGTCATCGCTGCGGTCATCATACGCGTCATAGTCGTCGTACCCGTCGTAGTCATCGTAGTCGTCGTCATAGTCATTCCAGTCGCTGTAACCGCCGTACATCCGGTCGGAATCCGGCGGGATCCAGCCCCGGATGCGCTTGGGGAGCTGGAGGGTAAAGCTGGCGTTGGGCCGGGTGTCCGCCGCCTTGATGAAGGCCAAGAGGCCCCAGCAGGAGATCATGCTGGACCCGCCCATGGACACAAAGGGGAAGGTCACGCCCGTCAGGGGCAGGATGTCCACCGCACCCAGCACGTTCAGCGTCGCCTGGAACACCAGCATCGCCACCGCGGAGTTGGCCACAATGACATAGTAGCTGGACCGGGCGGTGGACGCGCACCGGGCCGCGTAGAACACCAGCACCAGCAGCATCACGATGGTACACAGGGCCAGGATCAGACCAAACTCCTCGCTGATGACGCCGAAGACCAGGTCCGTGTTGGCCGCGCCGATGTTTTTCAGGAACGAGGCGTCCCCCGTCCCCTTGCCAAAGAGGCCGCCGCTGGCGATGGCGGACATGGTGCGGGTCTGCTGGAAGCCGCCGGAGTCGGCGGCGTGCTCCCAGACGTGGTGCCAGGCCCCGAAGCGATTGGCGATGTAGGGCTTGTACTGCAAGATCATCCAGCCCCCGGCCCCTGCCGCCGTGGCCATGAGAGCCAGAAAGCCCACGTCGCCGGAGCGCAGGAAGGCAATGACCAGCAGGGCCACGAAGAAGATCAGGGCCGTGCCGAAGTCACTCATCAGGGCCAGACAGCCCATGCAGAAGCCGCAGAAGAGGACGGTAAAGATCAGGTTTCGCCGGGCAAAGAGCCGGTCCAGCGTGGCCGCGCCGGTGAAGATAAAGGCGATCTTCACGAACTCCGAGGGCTGGAAGCCGATGGGGCCGATGGAGATCCAGTTCTTGGCACCGAAGATGCGGGAGCCTAAGACCACGTTGAAGATGAGCAGCAAGCACGTCAGCACAGCCACTGGCCAGCGGAGGGACAGGGTGGCCTTCAGGTCCCGCAGCAGCACGCTGAGGGTCAGGAAGACGGCAATGCCCAGCAGCAGGCAGATGGTCTGGGTGAGCAGGGATTTGGGCGAATAGGCCGCCGTGATGCCAAAGCAAATGCTGCACAGGAAAAAGGCGATGGTCTCCGCCTCAAAGGCCGTGCGCTTCAAGGCCCGGTAGATGCCGTAGGTAAACCACATGGCCGCCATTAAAATACCAAAGGCTACGGCGATCATGGCCACCTCGCCCTTTTCCCGGCCGGGCAGGCACTGCACGGCCAGCATCAGCTGAAAAACCATGAGGCAGCCCAGGGTCCGGCCGGGGCTGAGGGGCCGCTCGGCCACGCCCCAGCGCATGGCCTGCTCCCGTTCCTCGGCCTCGCTGATGGCGTAGAACTCCATGCCTACCCCGCCCAGGTCGATCACGTCCCCCGTCTGGACGGGGACGGTGGTGGTCACTTTTTTGCCGTTGACGCGGGTGCCGTTTTTGGTTTGCAGGGGCTGAAGGGTCCAGTTGCCCTTGTGGTCCCGCAAGAGGGCGGCGTGGCTGCGGGAAACGGTGGGGAAGTCCAGGTCCACGTCGGCCCACTTTCCGCGGCCGATGGCGTTTTCCCAGTGGCACAGCTCCAGCCTGGCCCCGTCGGCCAGGGTCAGCCAGCCCCAGATCTCCTTGCCGGGCTTCTCCCGGAAGATGGAGCGACAGCAGCGAACGATGATCAAAATGGCCACGAACACAGCCAAAATACGCAATACGCCGCTGGCCACGGGCAGGATCACGTCCAGGGCGGCAAGAATGGCCTTGCCCGCCGCAGCGTTTTCCATGGCGGCGCGGACCTGGTCGCCCAGCTGGGAGAAGATCGTCTGCACGCGGGCAACGATCTGAGAAATGATCTCCTGCATAGGTCCTCCTTTCTCCGGCGAAATTGGCCGGCAGGTCAGTTGTCAGATAGAGATACTATTATACCATAAACTGACGAAAAGACAAGCCAATGGGGCCGTTTCTCCTGCATCTCTGTGTCAGAGATGCCTTTGCAGCCGGCCTGTGGTTTCCTCAGAATATTTCTTGTTTTCGAGTGGGTTTCATGGTATACTTTCAAGAAGAAAGAGGGGGTGTTCTGTTGTTGGAATCGTATGTTTCTGACGCTGCCAGCGAGGAAAAATTTCCCGTGGAAGTTCGTCCTGCCAGCCAGCATGATTTCGCAGAGACCAGTTCTTGGCAGACAAACTGGACCTCTGCGTATGCAAAACAGCTCCCCAATAAAGTTGCACTTTGCCGGAAAGACCAAGGGGAACTTTTGGGATTGATGTCCTATGCCTTAGATACAAAAGGTCTTGCGGTTGAAATTCTTTATGTGGAAAGCGCCCGCCACAGCAACGCAAACTTACTGCACGAGGGCCATGCACAAAAGCGATACCTTGGCATCGCCAAGGCTCTGTTTGCCTATGCTGCACAGGTATCCATAGAGGCTGGGTTCGACGGTGTTTTGGTCTTTAAGGCAAAGACCACGGAACTTTTGAACTACTATATCCACGAGTTTGGTGCTCGTCAAGTCGGGTCCTATGACCCATTCCGCCTGGTCATCTGGGAGGACGCGGCGCAGCGCCTGCTTGCTGCATTTGGAAAGGAGCTTGATGGCTGAATGAACAAAAATGACGTATTAAAAGCAGAAGCCGAGGGAGCTTCTCTGGGCTGGGTGGCCCCGTTGACAGTGGAAGACCGGGAATACTTTGCATACCTGCGAAGCGTGTTCAAACGATATAACATTACACCCTCTCGTGCAACCCGCTTGGAATATGATTTTGTGACCCGTGTGGCGGAGAGCGAGTTCTATCTTCAACAAGTCAATGCTTGAAGGCGATCCTCCATCATCCAAGACGCAGAATCTCTGTAACCTAATTTTCGATGTTATAAAAATAACCGTCTACTCATCACTAGGCGGTTATTTTTGTACAATATTTTTCACTGACTAAGCCGAAGGAGGTCCTCTGCCATGCGTATGATGAAAGCCTTTGCCTATCTTGGCGACGGGACGGCCGGGTGGGTCGAGAAGCCGATCCCCCAGCCCACGGGGTTCGACGGGGTCATCCGTCCCCTGCTGGTCTCCCCGTGTACATCGGATGTCCACAATGTCGAGATCGACTGTCTCAAGCCCGGTCGTATTCTGGGGCACGAGGGCCTGGGGGAGATCGTCGCGGTGGGCGAGGGCGTGAAAGAATTCCAGGTGGGCGAGCTCGTGGTCGTGCCGCCGGTCACGCCGGACTGGCGGACTGTGCCCTCCCAGCTGGGGGCACACCAGCACTGCGCCGGACTCATCACCGGCCAAAAGCTCTCCAACTCCGAGGATGGCCTCCTGGCCGAGTATGCCCTCATCCGGGATCTCGACGCCAACGCCGCCCGCATCCCCCCGGGCGTTTCGCCGGAAGGGGCCGTCATGGCGGCGGACATGCTGAACACGGGCCTCTACGGCGCGGAGCTGGCGGAGGTCCGGCCGGGGGACGCCGTCGTGGTCATGGGCGTTGGCCCCGTGGGCCTCATGGCCATTGCCGGGGCCAGGCTCCGGGGGGCCGGGCGGATCATCGCCATCGGCAGCCGGAAGGCCGGCGTCGAGCTGGCCAGGTTCTATGGGGCCACGGACCTCGTGAATTACAAAGAGGGCAACGTGGAGCGCCAGATCTACGAGCTGACCCACAAGCAGGGGGCCGACTGCTGTATCTGCGCCGGGGGCGGCACGGAAGCCCTGGGCCAGGCCGTGGCCATGGTCCGCTGGGGCGGGACCGTCGGGAACGTGAATTACTTCACGACCTATGGCGACCTGCCGCTGAACAACGTCCGCTACGGCTTCGGCATGGGCAACAAGACGATCCGGGGCGGCGAATGCCCCGGCGGGCGGGCGCGGATGGAAAAGCTCCTGGCCCTGCTGCAATACGGCCGGGTGGACCCCGTGCCCCTCATCACCCACCGCTTCCAGGGCCTGGACCAGGTGGAGACGGCGTTCCATCTCATGGCGGAAAAACCGCCGGCGCTGGTGAAGACCATCGTCGCCCTGTGAATCGCCCTGGGATGGGCCGGAAGAAGAAAGGAAGTCTGACTGCATGGAAAGTTTATTTCGTTGTCCCCTCTGCGCCGCCGCGCTGACGCGGGAGGAGAAGCGCTACGCCTGCCCCACGGGCCACAGCTTTGACCGGGCGGCGGCGGGCTACGTCCACTTGCTGCCCGCCAACAAGATGCACTCCAAGGACCCCGGCGACGACAAGGGCATGGCCACCGCCCGCAACCGCTTCCTCTCCGGGGACTACTACGCCCCCCTGCGGGATACGCTGGCGGAGCTGGCCTGTGCCTACGCCCCGGAGCACGTCCGCATTTTAGACGCCGGGTGCGGCGAGGGGTATTACAGCGCCGCCGTGTTCCAGGCGTTGGACCGGGCGGGCAAAGCCCCGATGCTGGCGGGGATCGATCTCTCCAAGCACGCCCTGCGCCGGGCGGCGAAGCGGGAAAAGGCGGCAGAGTTTGCCGTGGCCTCGGTCTATGCCCTGCCCGTGGCGGACGAGGCCGTTCACCTGCTGCTCAACTGCTTCTCCCCCCTGGCCTTGGAGGAGTTTCTGCGGGTGCTGAAGCCCGGCGGGGTCTACTTCTATGTGGTGCCGGGGGCCAGGCATCTCTGGCAGCTGAAAGAGGTGCTGTATGACCAGCCCTATCCCAACGAGGAAAAGCGCACCCCCTACGCGGGCTTCGAGTACCTGGAGGTCCGGGCAATCGACGAGACCATCCACCTGCCCGACCAGCAGACCATCTCGGACCTGTTCCAGATGACCCCCTATTTCTGGAAGACGCCCAAAGCGGGGACCGAGCGCCTGGCAGCGCTGGGCGAGCTGGACACGCAGATCTCGTTCCGCGTCCACGTCTTTCGCAAACAGTGAGCTGACAAAAAAATTCCCACGGCCCGATCCAAACCGGGCTGTGGGAATTTTGCAGTTTACTAAGAAAGGTCAGGGGTGCGTGGGCTGGTCGGCGTCGGCGGGTTTGTCGGCGTCGTTAGCCTGGTCGGCGTCGGTCGGTTCCGCGTCGTCGGCGGGCTGGTCCGCTTCGTCCTCGTCCGTCTCGTTTTCCAGGTCCATGACCAGGTCCAGCATCCGGCCGTACCAGCGGGAGCCTTGGCGGTGCCAGAAGAGGATGGGGTGGAAGGGGGCAGTGGGCTCGTCGCCGTTGTCGGGCAGGTGGCGCTCCACGTATTTCTGGAAGCGGTAGCGGTCCACCACGTTCAGGGCCACCAGCAGCAGGATGATCCACCAGATGTTCACCAGCAGGGTGAAGATGATGTTCACGAACACATCCCAGAGGGATATGACCTGGACTTTGTCGTTGATCTGCAAGGACGGGATGCCGGACTGGACCACCGGCTCCACCTCCGGCAGATTGTCCTTGCACCAGGTCTCCAGGTCCTCGAACAGGCTCAGGATGCCCTGGTTGCTCTCACCGTCGAAAAAGGCGTCGTCCAGATTCTCCCGCACCAGGGTCGCCAGGGCTTGGTTCCCGTCGGCGTAGGAGCGCAGGCCGGGGCCGTAGACCAGGTACCAGGCGCGGCTGCTCACCTCGATGACCAGAAGCATGTCCGTCCGGCCCAGCTTTTGCGCGGCAAAGTAGTCCTTGGCGTAGGTCTCGATGTCCTGGCCGTTGAGGTAGTTGGCCGTGCGCAGGGCCAGCATGGTGCCGTAGGTGTTGTTCAGCTCCAGGTCGCTGCGGGCCAGGGTGTCGGTGGTGTCCAGGTCAAAGAGCCTGGCATCGTCCTGAAACTGCCGCAGGAAATAGTTTAAGTTGTTCTCCCCCGCCCGCTGGCTCTGGGTCTCCTCCTGCTGCTGCACGGAGGTGTAGGCTCGCGTATAGCCCCACACGCAGCACAGCACCACCACCAGGGCAGTCAGGAGGACAGCGACGGATGTCTTTCTAAAAAATTTCATGGGAAACCTCCAAGCAAGGCCTGGTCAGCTCCGGGAGTTCTTCTCTTCCTCCGGCGACGGCTCCTGGGGAGCGGTCTCAGCTGGCGCGGCCTGCGCTTCCTTCTCTTTGTTCTCTGCGGTGGGTGCCGCCTGGGCCGGCGCCGCCGTCTGCTCGGCCGCAGCCTGCTCGTGGGCGTGTTGGACCAGCTCCGGGGGGATGGCCGGGCCGTCCTCGATGGTGGGGAAGACCCCCTTGGCCACGATAAAGACCACCACCGAGATCAGGATCACAGACACATAGTCCGAGACCTGATACAGCGGGTGGACCAGGGTATAGATCACCCACACGATGGCGATGGTATAGATGGGCAGCACGGGCTTCTTTTTATACTTTGCCATGGGCTGTACCGATCCTTTCCAAAAAGTGATACTCACATCAGCAGGGGGAGCAAGGCGCTGCTCCCTGCGTATTGTAATATTTTACCCGGAGAAAGAAGCCCTGTCAAGAACTCGTTTCCATTGACAGGGAGGAAAAAGACAGATAAAATGGAAACGATACCATTCTCTCTCGTCTGCGCCCCGGCGCAGGACCGAGGCCCCGCGCCGAACGCAGGCGCTATATGATGCGGCGGGCGGCCGGGCCGTCGCCGCCGGGGCCGGTCCGGGGAGCGAGGAAAGACCGGCGGCGGTCCCGGTGCTCCTGGGCGGGGCAGGCCAGGGGCCTGCGTCTCCGCCGCCGCTTGCCGTATCCTATGCGACAGGGCAGCCGGGTGTGCCGCCCTGTCCGAACCGGGAGCACCCATCCTAGCAAAGAAAGGAATGAACTGTACTATGACTCTCATCGCACCCTCCATCCTGTCGGCCGACTTTGCTGACCTGGGCCGGGAGGTCCAGCGGGTCAGCTCCGCCGACTGGCTGCACGTGGACGTGATGGACGGCATGTTCGTCTCGAACATCAGCATCGGCGTGCCTGTGGTCAAATCCCTGCGGAAGGCCACGGACATGTTTCTGGATGTCCACCTGATGATCGAAAAGCCCGTGCGCTACATCGACGCCTTTGCCGACGCCGGAGCCGACCTGCTCTCCATCCATCTGGAAGCCGACATGCCCCCCGGCATCCGCGCCGCCTTGGACGCCATGGACAAAAAGGGCGTGAAGAAGGGCATCGTTCTGCGGCCCATCACCGCCGCCGAGGCCGTGCTGCCCTATGTGAAGGACGTGGACCTCATCCTGGTGATGACCGTGGAGCCGGGCTTTGGCGGCCAGAAGTTTATGACCGACCAGCTGCCCAAGATCCAGAAGATCCGCCAGTATATCCAGGAGCTCAATCCCGACTGCCGCCTGGAGGTAGACGGCGGCGTGGACCCCAAGACGGCCCCGCTCGTCGTGGAAGCCGGCGCCGATGTCCTGGTGGCCGGCAGCGCCGTCTACGGTGCCAAGGACCCGGCGGAAGCCATTCGCATCCTGCGGGGTCAATAAAATCTGCAATCCCCCAAGAAAAGAGGAACCCGATCCCTATGGAATATTTTCCCCCTGCCCTGGAAGCCTTGGTGGAGCAGTTTGCCCGCCTGCCGGGCATCGGCCGCAAGACCGCCCAGCGCCTGGCCTTCTTCGTCCTCTCCCTGCCGGAGGAGGAGGTGGAGGCCTTTGCCCAGTCCGTGCGGAACGCCAAGCACACCATCGCGCTCTGTCCCGTCTGCCAGAACCTGACGGAGGGAGACGGGCTGTGTCCCATCTGCGCCAGCGACAAGCGGGACGGCAGCGTCATCTGCGTGGTGGCGGACCCCAAGGACGTCATCGCCATGGAGCGGGCCAGAGAATACAACGGCCGCTACCACGTCCTCCACGGCGTCCTCTCCCCCATGAACGGCGTGGGGCCGGACGACCTGCACATCAAGTCTCTGCTCGACCGCGTGGCCCAGGGCGAGGTGCGCGAGGTCATCATGGCCACGAACCCCGACACCGAGGGCGAGGCCACCGCCATGTATCTCTCCCGCCTGTTAAAGCCCTTTGGCGTCAAAGTCACCCGCCTGGCCTACGGCGTGCCCGTGGGCGGCCATTTAGAGTATGCCGATGACGCCACCCTCATGCGTGCCTTAGAAGGCCGCCGAGAAATTTAACGGGGCTCCCCCCGATCCCCCTCGTAGGGGCCGCAGACCTCTGCGGCCCGCCAGTTCCCTTCCCGTCGCCCGTAATCCCCCCTATGTAGGGGCCGCAGACCCCTGCGGCCCGCCATTCCCCTTCCCATCCTCTTGCAGAAAGGAGTGAGACCATGCAAGAACAAAACGAATTTCAGCCCAGCTTTGCCGATCCGACCCAGCCCATGGAGGCAGAAGAAAGAACTTTTTATCGAAACAGCACCCGCGACCTGGTCTCGCGTGTTGCCTATCTCATCGGTGTCCCCAAACGAATGTTTGAAAACGAACATGAGCCGCCGCAGCTAGACATTTATGACCGGCTGGACAAAGAAAAAAACGCCCGGATCATCCGCAATCTCTGCCTGATCCGCACGGCCATCCAAAGAAATTTTAAGTATATCAACGAGGGGATGCGCTTTGAGCATCGCTCCATTTTGACCATGCCGGAGTATGTCCCCGTGGAGAGCATCAACCAGCTGGAGCTGGACGGGGTGCGCTTCATCAAAAAGTCCAGCATCAAGCTCTACCAGCACATCATCGAGATCAACCGGGTCATCTCCGACCGGATCAACAACTGCAAGCCCCTCTTCCCCCTGTGGCTCAACTGGGAGTATATCCGGGACCTCATCGTCATGCCCGACGGCCTGACCGAGGCGGGCACCAAGGCCGCCGCCGACCGCTACTATGCCAACCGGTCCGACTACCCCTATCAGGTCTACATCAACTGGGTCCCCGCCAAGGAGGGCAACGTCCTCTACAACGACAAGCGCTTTGCCACCCTGCTGTATGAGTGGCACAACGACAGATTCTCCGAGTACAGCCGGGTCTCCGACGTGAGCAGCTACGTCAAGGGCAGCATCTATGACTTCCTGGAGGAGAGCGAAAAGGTCGTCATGGTGGTCGACTGCGAAAACTCCGACCCCTACCGCCTCTGCGCCACCCTGCGGAACCTGGACGAGCAGTACACCCGGAAGATCAGCCGCATCATCCTCTTCAACGATGTCTACGCCGCCTCAGCCTGGAAAATGCTGGAGGACTACACCGACCTGACCGTGGAGCACATCATGATCGAGCGGGTGAAGCAGAACAAATCCCTGGTGGACATCACCCTCACCGCCCGCGCCTGCGAGGAGCACTACCGAAACAATGTGGACTCCTTCCTCATCGTCTCCAGCGACTCCGACTATTGGGGGCTCATCACCTCTATGCCCCACGCCAAATTCCTGGTCATGGTGGAGCGGGAGAAATGCGGCATCGACATGAAGAAGGCCCTGGCCGACTCTGAGATCTTCTACTGCTTCATCGACGATTTCTACTCCGGCAACGCCGAGGAGATCCGCCGCAGCGCCCTCTTCAAGGCCCTGAACCAGACCCTGAGCAGGGCCATCCACCTGAACGTCAACGAGATGTTCGATAACGCCCTCCACGCCACCCGCATCTCCATGACGCCCGCCGAGCGGCAGCAGTTTTACGAGAAGCACATCCGCCAGATGAGCCTGGCCATCGACCCGGAGGGGAACGTGACGATCGAGCTGAAGCGCTAAATTTTTATTTTTTATCTTGCTGAAAAGAAAAAGGCTGAGAACCGGAAAATGGGTTCTCAGCCTTTGTTTTCTCGTTTGGGTCAAGCCGTTTTGGTTTCGCTCAGCTTCTTCACTTCGTCCAAAGAAAGTCCGGACAGCGCAGAAATTTCCTCCAACGAAAGTTTTTGAGATTCCAGCATGCGAAGCGCAACCGCTTTTATGCCCTCTTGATAAGACTGTCGTCTCATGTCTTCCAAAATCTTGCTCATAATCGCGTTTCCCTCCTTGCTTTCCTTGAAGAATCTTGCCCGATCTGCTAACACAGTATAGCACACACCTCGGCGGTTCGTCAAAGGGCGTCCCGTTTTTCTTCTTCGGTTTGGATAAACATGAGCAGGAAGCAGGCGGCCAGCAGGGCGCTGCTGCACAGGATGGCCCACTGCCCCATCCGGGCGATGAGGCGGCTGCCCAGGACGGCCCCCAGGGCGAAAAAGGCGATGACGATGAAATAGGTCAGGGCCTTGTTGCGGTCGCTTCTCTTGCGGGAGAACCAATACTCTCCCAGGGCGTGCAGGCCGGCCCGGAAGTTGCCGATGCACATGGTCGTGGCGATGGAGTTGCCGTGAATTTTACGGAAGGCCTCCACCTGGAAGCCGCAGGCCAGGGAGGTCAGGCTGTTGGCCAGCAGATTCCTCGTCTGGGGCTGAAAGGCCACGAAGATCAGCACCCCGATCTCGATCAGCACGCCGATCTGCCGCCAGTGCAGGCGGATCTTCCGGCGCTGGAAATGCTGCCGGATGAGAAAGGCCAGGGCGATGCCCGCGCCGAAGGCCAGCACGGGGCAGCCGTACTCCTTGACCATGCCCCAGTTGCCCTGGGAGAGGTTCACGCTGAAGAGCAGGATGTTGCCCGTCTGGGCGTTGGCAAAGACCTCGCCGCGGAACAGGTAGGAGTAGGCGTCCATGAGGCCCCCGGAGAGGGCCAGCAGCAGGCCCAGGCGGACGGTCTCGGAGACCTGCCGGTCCTGGCCCAGCTTGGAAAAGAGTTTTTTGTGGGTCGGATGATGATGAGACATTGGTTTGGATCCCTCCTGAGAGAAAATGCGCGGGCAGGCTGGGGCCTGTCCGCGCACTTGGTCTGCGTTATTCTTCGGAGTCGCCGGTGCTGGTCCCTTCTGTGGTTCCGCCGGTGGTCCCGGTGCCGGTGCCGCCAGTGGTGGTCCCGGTGGTGTCGTTGGAGCCGGTGCCGCCGGTGGTGGTGTTCCCGGTGGTCCCGGTGGTCCCGGTGCCGGTGGTGTCGTTGGACCCCGTGGTGCCGCCGGTGGTGGTGCCGGTGTTGTTATTGTTGTTGGTCGTGGTGCCGGTGCTGCCGTCGTCGGCGGCGTTTCCGGCGTCCTTGGTGGAGTCATGGGGGGTGGAGTTGGGGTTCTCCACGACGCTCACGGCCACCTCCACGGTCTTCGACCCGGCCACGCCCTTGATGATGGCGCTGCCCACCTGCTTGGCCGTGACGACGCCCTTGTCGTCCACGGTGGCCACAGACGTGTCGTTGCTGCTCCACTTGATGGTGGCGGGGGTCTTGGACGTATCGTCCATGACCACGGTGGCGTCGATGGGATAGGTCTCGCCGGAGCGGACGGTGATGCTCTCGTTGGTCACGCGGATGCTGTCCACGCCCGTGGCGCTCTCCACCACGGTGACGGTGCCGCTGGCGACCTTTTCGCCGTCGATGGAGGCGGTGATGGTGGCGCTGCCCAGGCTCTCGGCGGTGAGGGTGGCGGTGAGGCCGTCGCCCTCGACGGTGACCACGTTGTTCTCGCTGCTGGTCCAGGTGACAGTAGGCTCACTGCTGCCGTTGGACGAGCTTGTGCTGCCGGTGTTCAGGGTGGCGGTGGCGGTCTCGCCCACCACGATCTCCGGGGTGGAGAAGTCGATCTTATAGTCGCCCTTGCCGGCCACCATGGACCGGATCACCAGCACCGCCAGCACGATCACCACCAGGCCGATGATAATGGGCAAAAACTGCATGAAGCCCCCCCGGCGGCCGCCCCGGTCGTAATCCCGGTCCCGGTCCCGACGGCGGCGGTCTCGGTCGTAGTCGCGGTCATAGTCCCGGCTGCGGCTGCTGCGGCGGTCCCGGTCGTAGTCCCGGTCGCGGCCGGAGCCGGCGGAGGACCGGCGGCGGTCCCGATCCCGGTCTCTGTCCCGGCCGGAGCCGGACGAGGAACGGTGGCGGTCCCGGTCCCGGCTGCCGGAGCTGCGGGACGAGGGGCCGGAGGAACGGCTGCGGCTGGCACCGGAGGCGGAAGAGGACTTCTTCTTCCGGCTGGCGCCGTGATCCTCCCAGTCGGGGGCGGTGCGCTCCCAGTCGGACAGGTCGATGTCATCGTCCCGGCGGGAGCGGGTGTTGTAGTTGTCGTAGCCCCTGGTGGAGTAGCGGTCGTAGCCCCGGTCATAGTCGTCGTAGTTGTCATAGTCCCGGCCATAGAGCGCCCGGTCGTACCGGTCGTAGGTGCCGCCGTTGCGATAGTCCCGGTCCCGGTCATAATAGTCATAGTCCCGGCTACCAGAAGCATCAAAGGAGCCCCGGCGGGAGCTCCCTCTGGAAGAGCGGCTGTAATCGTCGTAATCGTCGTAACGCATAAGCAGTATCATCCTCCTGACGATCGTTCTGCATCAAAAATGTCATCGGGTCGTTGGATTCGATGAGAAATCTCCATAGTTCATGGTATTATATCATATCTGACAGCCGCTGAAAACACCTAATTTGTAAAGTTTCCGCAAAATATTGTCACCGTTTTTGGGAGAAATCCCGACGAAACCTTTACCAAACGGGGGTTTTATGCTACAATACCCACAAAACCCGTGTTTTTCCAACCCTTCGCCCCCCCAGGGCGGGCGGCCGGGAGGGCGGGAGGAAACGAGGGAATTTCTGTGAAGCTGTCTTTTCAAACTGCCGGTCTTCCCACCTGGCCGGTGCTGCTGGTGAAGACCCCGGTGGACGCGGCGGACCGCCCGGCCATCGCCGGGAAGCTGAAGGCCATCCGGGAGCTGGGGGCCAAAGACGTGTTCTTTCTGACCCCGCCCCAGGGCAAGGGCGTGGTCCGGGTCGAGACCGTGACCGGGGCCGTCAGCGGCACGGCCCTGCTGCTGGGGGGCCTGTCCTTCGCCGTAGGCCGGGGCATCCGGCGGGACAAAAAATTGCCCGTGGAGATCGGCGGGAGCAACGCCCCCTGCACCGTCCAGCTCAACCCCCTGGCGGGGCATGGGGCGGCGGACCTGCCCCTGCCCCTGTGGATGGGATCCCGGCCCTTTTTGTCCAAAGCCGAAACAGCGCCGATGGTCTGCCTGCCGGGGCTGGTCTGCGTGCTGCGCTCCGGGGCGGCGTTGCCGGAAGAGGCCGTCCTGGCCCCGGCGTTGGACACGCTGGCGCGGGAGAACGAGGTCCCCGCTGCCGCCGCCCTGCTCTGGAATTTCCGGGCGGGCAGTCTGTCCGCCGTCCGCTGGCAGGCGGGCGAGGCGGATCTCACCCCCCTCCCCTGCGGCGTGGCGGCGGCGGGGGCGGCGGCGGCCTGGTCGGCCCGGCACGGGACCGACGGACACCACCGGCTGACCATCCGCCAGCCCGGCGGAGCGCTGGACACGGATGCCGTCGTCAAGGGCGGCCGGCTCCAGCGCCTCACCGTCAGCGGGCCGGTGGTCTTGGGGCCGGAATACGTCGTGGAATTTTAAGGCTCTGTACAAAGGGACAGGAACAGCCCGGTGCTGTCCCTGTCCTTTGCTTAGTTGCTTTCGTTCTGCGGTTTGGCAGGCGCTTTCCCGTTGCCGCCGCCCATGTTCATGGTGCCCATGACGCTTACGTCCAGGTCGGAGGCATCAATTAGGGCATCGCTGTCGCGCTGGGCCTCCTCGGTGGAGGGGATGGTCCCGTCCAGCTGCCCCTGGATGGACTGTCCGCGCAGCTTCACCACCTGGTAGAGCGTCTCCGCCGCCGTCTCGTACTCGTCATAGGAGTAGAAGGCCGTGGGGTCCGTTTCCACCAGCTCATCGATCTGGCCGCGGACGCGCTCGTAGAAGGCGTCAAAGCCGCCGCCGTTGATATACTCGCTGACCAGCTGCTGCAAATAGGCCTCATACTGGCTGTGATACGTCTCATTCTCCAGGAGCGTATCGAAGAAGTCCGTGCCGGAGAAGGCGTCGTCGATGGGGCTGTTCACCACGCTGGTGGCCTCGCTGCGCTCCTCTGTTTCGCCGGAGCCGCCGGGCATGCCGCCGCCCATGCCGCCCATGCCGCCGAGGGCCAGGTTGTAGTCCCAGGGGATGATGCTCAGCTTTCCGTCCGACTCATAGAGATAGTAGTTGTGGGCCATCGTCCCGGACAAGCTGTCCTCGTTGACGGAGAACACATGGACCGCCATGTAGCGCAGGAGGTTGTCGATGTCCATGTAAGTCTCCAGGTCGTTCCCCTCCGCAATGTTTTTCAGGGCCTTGACCACCCGCTCGTGGTCGGCCTGGTTCGTCTTGGTGACCTCCCCGTCCCAGATCGTCTCGTAGCTGTCCAGGTCATCGTCGGTGTAGTTGAGGGCTGCGCCGCCGCTGTTCCTGTCCATGCCGCCCGGCGGCTCGGCGTCGCCCTCCGGACGCTGGCCGGGTTCGGCGTTTTCTGCGGCGTCTGTGGCGTCTGTCTGGTTCGGCGCGTCCGGTGGTCCCCCGTTGCCGAAGTCTTTCTCCGTGCCCTCCGGCATCCCATCCGGCCTCTCTTGGGCCTTCCCGCCGCCCATGTCCATGCTCTCCGGCTTATAAAGCTCCCCGCTCTCCGTGCCGTAGTTGCGGAGCTGGAAGCTGTCCTCCACGCCCTCCAGGGCCAGGTAAACGCCCCAATATTCCCCGTTGAGTGAAATTTTGGCGTAATTATAGAGGGAGACGTCCGCGCCGAGATACTGGTACATGTCATAGATCAGCGCCTCCTTTAGGTTGGTGGCGTCGGCGTAGTTGTTGTTCAGGATGAGCTTATCCAGGCCGAAGCAGGTCTGCCCGTCCACATAGTGGTCAAACTCCAGCTTGAAGCTGTAGCGGTCCGTTGTGTCATCGTTGGCGATGGCGCTCAGGCTGGTGTTGCCCTTAGGGCGGATGCCCACCTGATAGAACATGGTGCCGTTGACCTCCACGTTGCACTGGTAGTAGGTTTCTGCCGTGGCGTTTTCCAGCATGTCGTTCCAGTCCGCCTCGTCCATCTGGATGTTCACGCTGAGGATGCTGCTGGTGTCAAACAGCGCCGTTTCATATTCCTGCGCAATGCCCTTGTCCCCGGCCCAGGCCGTGAGCGGACCGGAAAAGGCGACGGCGCAGAGACACAGGCAGACGGCAGCGGCCATGACCGCCGCAACGATCTTCGTGATGTGTTTGTGCGCAAGCATGGGTCCGCCCCCCGTTACGACAGGTATTCGCCGTTGTAGCTGACCAGGGTGGCGCTCCCCACGCCGGGCAGGTGGGCGATGGTGTTGACGAAGTCGGTGGAGGCGTTTTTGCCCCGCAGCTCTGCCGTCAGCTCGATGCCGGCGGTGGTGATGCTCTTGGACTTGACGATAGGATGCTCGGTATTCTCCTTCAGAACGTCCAGCGCGGCGTGCTCCGCCGTCTCATCTGTGCAGTTCAGGACCAGGATATAGGGGTCGTTTCGCACTTTGCGGTTGGCAAAGAGCAGCAGGATCACGCCGATGAGGGCAGAGCCGATCACAGCCAGCGGGAGCAGGCCCGCGCCGACGACGATGCCCACAGCCAGGGACCAGAAGAGAAAGACGATCTCCACCGGCTCCTTGATGGCCGTGCGGAAACGGATGATGGAGAGGGCGCCCACCATGCCCAGAGACAGGACCACGTTGGACGTGACCGCCATGATGACCAAGGTCGTGACCAGGGACAGGCCGACCAAGGTCAGCGCAAAGCCGCTGGAGTACATGACGCCCGTCAGCGTCTTTTTGTAGATGAGGAAGATGAACAGGCCGATCACCAGCGAGACGGCCAGGCCGAGCACGGTATCCAGGACCGAGAACTCGGACACGTTTTCCAGAAAGCTGGACTTAAAAATATCGTTGAAGCTCATGTAGGTTCTCCTTTTTTTACTCGTTGCTCAGCCGAACCGGCGGCAGGCCCCGTACTTGGAAAACGCCTGCTGGCGCAGGGTCCCCACTTGCAATAAGCCGCGAATGACTTCTGGCAGAAAGGCGTCGAACTTCACCTCTAAGATGGTGTCGCCGGGGGCATCTGTGGCGCTGATGTCTGGGAGCGTCCCCACGGCAAAGTCGCGCTCAAACAGGCTCGTGCGGATGTGGGAGTCGAAGGTCACGCGAACGTTGCCCGCCCGGTAGATGTACGGCTCCCGCACATAGGACACCAGCACGCGGGGCCGGAGCTGCTGCAACTTCATCTTGCAGTACAGCTCCCCCACCAGCGGCTCCGGGTGCTCCAGCATCCAAGGCCCCGGTGCCTGTAATATCCTCTGGTACTCCTCCGCCGTCAGGGGCGCGTCGAGCTTTTTGCACAGGTCGTTGTGCTTGATCTTCTTTTCCAGGGTGATGAAGGAAAGATCCTCGTTGTAGTAACGGATGCGAAATTTTTCCCGCGTCTGCACGCCGCTCAGCTTTTCCCGCAGGGCCTTGTCCTTGTAGTTGTCAAAGTAGACGCTTCGGATCGTATACCGCCCCGTCTCGTCCGTGTGGGGGTCCCGCTGCATGAGCGGCCGCAGGCGCTGGACGAGGGCCATGCGGTCGGCCAGGCTGATCGAATACTTCAGCTCGTGCCGATACTTGCCGGTCAGTTCCATCGTAACGCTCCTTTCTGTGGTGCAATGTGATCAACGAAGGCCATTGTACAAACTCGTCCCAAAATGTACTTGAAAAGTTCCGGTTAAGAAATTGTGAACTTTTGGTAAGGCAGGCACTTTCCTCCGGCAGAGCCTCCTGCTATACTAAAAAAGATTTCAGGCTCATTTTGGCTTGGCCTCATAAAATAGGAGAAAAGACGGGAGGGGATACCCATGCGGATCTTGATCGCAGAGGATGAAGTGACCATTGCACGAGCGCTGAAGGTCATGCTGGAAAAAAATAAATACGCCGTGGACCTGGTCCACAACGGCAACGACGCCCTGGACTATCTCCGGGCCACCGGCTACGACGCGCTGGTGCTGGACATCATGATGCCGGGGAAAGACGGCATCCAGGTCCTGAAAACAGCCCGCGCAGAGGGGGTCACCACGCCCGCCCTCTTCCTCACGGCCAAGGCGGAGGTGGCCGACCGGGTGGCCGGGCTGGACGCCGGGGCGGACGATTATCTCCCCAAGCCCTTTGCCGCCAGCGAATTTCTGGCCCGTGTCCGGGCGCTGGTGCGGCGCAGCAACGTCTACGCCCCCGCGCTGCTGACCGTGGGAAACACCACGCTGGACGGTGACCAATACATGCTGAAAGCCCCCTCCGACACCGTGCGGCTGAACAACAAGGAGTACCAGCTCACGGAGCTGTTCTTCCGCCACCCGCGGCAGGTCTTTTCCTCTGCGCATCTCTTTGAAAAGATCTGGGGCCTGGACAGCCAGGCGGAGATGGACGTGGTCTGGACCTACATCAGCTTCCTGCGCCGCAAGCTCAAGCAGATCGGGGCGGACGTGGAGATCCGGACCATCCGCGGCGCGGGCTATGCCCTGGAGGAGATGCCATGCTGAAGCAGATGCGCTGGCGCTTCATCGGCGCGGCGATGGCGGCCTTTGCCGCCGTGGTCCTGACCCTGCTGTGCTTTGTGAATCTCTGGAACTACCACAGCATGACCGACCAGCAGGACGAGGCACTGGCCCGCCTGCTGGAGGTGGAGGACCAGCGGACGCCCTTTTCCCGCGAGAAAGATGCCCCGCCCTTTGACGACTGGGCGCACTTCTCGCCGGAGGTGCAGTATTCCCTCCGCTTCTTCTCCGTCCACTATGACGCCGACGGCACCGTGCTCCGGGTGGATCAGGATCATGTCGCTTCCCTCTCGGAGGAGGATGCCAAAGCCTATGCAGACGCGGCCCTGGCCCACCAGAAGGCCCAGGGCTATGAGAGCGGCTACCGCTATCTGGTCCACACGACGGACCAGGAGACGGTGGTCCTCTTCCTCAACTCGGAGCGGGAGCTGCAGCGGATGCACTCCCTGCTCTGGATCACCCTGATCATTGCCGGGGTCTGTCTGGTGGTGGTGTTTGTTCTGGTGGTCCTCCTGTCCCGGCGGGCCATTCTGCCGTACCTGAAAAACATGGAGGCCCAGAAGCAGTTCATCACCAACGCCAGCCATGAGCTGAAAACGCCCCTGACCGCCATCGCCACCAGCGCGGACGTGCTGGCCATGGAGCACGGCGACGACGAGTGGGTCCGCAACATCCAGGCCCAGGCGGCGCGGCTGGCCAAGCTCATCACCAATCTCGTCACCCTCTCCCGCCTGGATGAGGAAAACCCCTTCCCCGCGCGTGCATCGTTTTCCCTCAGCGATGCCCTTTGGGAGATCAGCGAGCCGTTTGTCTCCCTGTCCCAAGCAAAGGGAAAGACGTATACGCAGCAGATCGCAGACGGGCTGACCGTGGTCGGGGACCGGACCGCCATCCAGCAGATGGTTTCGATCCTGCTGGACAACGCCCTCAAGTATTCCCCCGACGGCGGGCGCATTGCCCTGACCGCCCGGCGCAGCGGGAAGCGCACGGAACTTACCGTCTCCAACACCGTGGACACGGATCAGCCGACCGACACCGACCGTCTCTTCGACCGCTTCTATCGGGCGGACGAGTCCCACTCCCATGCCGTGAGCGGGACGGGCATCGGGCTATCCATTGCCAAGGCCACGGTGGAGGCCCACGGCGGGAAGATCTTTGCCCGGCAGGCAGCGCATCAGCTCGTGTTTTATGTGGTCCTATAAAAAGCAGAAGAGAGCGGCCGGTCGGCCGCTCTCTTTGCGTTGGTACAGGTTGCGTCTGTATCCGTATCAAATTCAGTCCCCGTTGAACTTGTCCAAAAACTGCTTGGTGCGCTCCTGCTGGGGGTGGTAAAAGACCGCTTCGGGGCTGCCCTGCTCCACGACCACGCCGCCGTCCATGAAGAGGACCTGATCGGCCACGTCGCGGGCAAAGCTCATCTCGTGGGTGACGATGATCATGGTGGTGTGCTGCTCGGCAAGGCCCCGGATGACCTTCAGGACCTCTCCCGTCAGCTCCGGGTCCAGGGCGGAGGTCGGCTCGTCGAAGCAGAGGATGTCCGGGTGCAGGGCCAGGGCGCGGGCGATGGCCACCCGCTGCTGCTGGCCGCCGGAGAGCTGGTGCGGGTAATGCCCGGCCCGCTCCTTCAGGCCCATCTTTTCCAGCAGGGCCATGCCCTCGGCGTCAATGGCGGCGAGGATCTTTTTCTTGTTGGCCTTGAAGTCCGGGCGCTCCTTGGCCATGAGCCGCTCGGCCAGGGTCACGTTTTCCAGGGCGGTGTACTGGGGGAAGAGGTTGAAGCTCTGGAAGACCAGGCCGAAGTGCAGGCGCTTGCGGCGGATCTCCTTCTCCTGCTGGGTGGCGGGGTCGGCGGCGTCGAAGAGCGTCTCCCCCCGGACGACGATGCGGCCGGTGTTGGGGGTCTCCAGGAAGTTCAGGCAGCGCAGGAGGGTGGTCTTGCCGCTGCCGGAGGAGCCGATGATGGCCAGGACCTGGCCCTCGTCCAGAGAGAAGTTGATGTCTTTCAGGACCTTGGTGGCCCCGAAGTTTTTTTCAATGTGCTGTACGTCTAAGATCGACATGAGACAGACCCCCTTAGCGGAAGTAGCTGAGCTTGCGCTCGATGAGGTTGAAGACGATGGTCAGGATGCCCACGAAGACCAGGTAAAACAGGCCCGTGTAGAACAGCGGCCAGATGATACCGGCGGACTTCATGTAGGACTCACCGGCCTTGATGAGCTCGGTGATGGCAATGATGCGGGCCAGAGAGGTGTCCTTGACCAGAGTGATGATCTCGTTGGACATGGGGGGCACGATGCGCTTGATCATCTGCAGGAGCGTGACCTTGAAGAAGATCTGGGGCTTGGTGAAGCCCAGGACCTCGGCGGCCTCCCGCTGGCCCACGGGGACGCCCTGGATCCCGCCCCGGTAGATGACGGAGAAGTAGCAGGAGTAGTTGATGACGAAGGCGATGACGCAGGCCGTCATGCGCCCGCTGCTGCCGCCGCCCCAGATGTTGGAGTCCAGCCAGAGGCCGGGGCCGTAATAGATGATGATGAGCTGGAGCATCAGGGGGGTGCCCCGGATGATCCAGACGATCACGTCGACAACGGCCTTGAGGGGCCGCCATTTGCTCATGGAGCCAAAGGCGATCACCAGGCCCAGCGGTAGGCCGAAGAGCAGGGTCAGCGCAAACAGCTGCGTGGCCGTGCCTAAGCCGCTGATCAAAGATTGGGTTACTGTCCAGAACATGGAACACGCTCCTCACGTTGGTTGTACTTGCTTTCTCAAAAAGCCGCCCAAAGGCAGAGGGGCAACGCCCTCTGCCTTTGGGATGATGATTTGGTTCAAATGGCCGGGTGGGGCAGGCTTACTCCGCAGCCTTGGTCACGACCACCTGGGCGTTGTTGAAGTAGGGGTTGGTGCACTCCATGGAGTTCTTGACCTCGTCGGTGAGGGTCATGCCGTTCCAGACCACGTCGATGGCCTTGGAGTCCAGCTCCATGATCTTGTTGTCCCAGTTGATGACGGTGAACTCGATGTCCACGCCCAGCTTCTCAGCCACCAGCTTGGCCATGTCGGCGTCGAAGCCGATCCAGTTGCCGCTGGCGTCCTTGTAGTCCATCGGCTCGAACTCGGTGATGCCCACGACCAGCTTACCCTTGTTCTGGATGTAAGCCACGTCGCCGTCGGTGGGGACGGTGTAGCTGGCGTCGGGGGCGGCCTGCTCGACCATGGCGTCGGCCAGCTTGTAGGTGTCGGCGACCTTCTTCATGGAGCCGTCGGCGTAGGTCTCGGCCAGGACATTGTTGATGAAGGCGGCCAGGTCAGAGCCCTTGCGGCAGCCGATGCCGTACTCCTCGGTGGTGAGCTTCTGCTCTGCGTCGTAGGTCAGGTCGGGGTAGCTGGTGCCTTCGCCGGTCATGGCGGTGGCCATGAGCAGGTCGACGATGGCGGCGTCGGAGGTGCCGGCCTCGACCTCCATCAGGGCGTCGGCCTGGGCGGCCACGGAGTTGATCTCCCAGCCCTTTTCCTTGGCGGCGGCCTCACCGGCGCTGCCGGTCTCGACGGCGTAGATCATGTCGGCGTTGGCATCGGTCTTGGTGTCGTTGGTGTCCGTGGCGGTGGTGTCGCCGTTCGTGTCAGCGGTGTCGTTGGACTGCCCGCCGCAGGCGGCCAGCAGGGTCACGCACATCGTCGCGGCCAGCAGGATAGCAAGTAACTTTTTCATGGTGTACAGCGCTCCGTTTCATTTCAAATTTTTCTGGGGTCCCCACGACAGGGCCAGCAAGAGTTTTTTAGCACTCTATCGTGGTAAAGCACTAATAGAATACCATACCGGAGCAAAAAAGCAAGCCCCTGGGCGCATTTTTCCCAGGGGCTTGGACAATTTAGGCGTTTTTCACAAAACCGACCGGAGGTGGGGCTCAGAGCTTCGCCGCGATCTTCTTCCAGAAGTCCGCGCCCACGGTTAAGATCGACTCGTCAAAGGTGAAGTCATCCGCGTGCAGCGCCGGGGCCGGGCCGCAGCCCAGGAAGAAAAACAGGGCGGGCAAATGCCGCTGGTACCAGGAGAAGTCCTCGGAGATCATCACGGGCTTGTCCAGGATCTCAAAGTCCACCCCGGCGTTGCGCACCCGGTCGAACAGCTCGTCGGGGTTCCAGACGGCGGGGTAGCCGTCGTTGGCGTGGACGTCCACAGTACAGCCGGTCTCCTTCTCGATGTCCCGGCCAATGGCCCGCAGGCCCTCTTGCAGGCCGAAGAAGACCTCGTCCTGAAAGGCCCGGAGACTGCCCAGCAGCACCGTCTTGCCGCTGACGGCATTGCGCACCGTGCCGCTCTCCATGCGGCCGAATTTCAGCAGACGATAAATATCCGGAGAGAGTTCTTTCTCCAGCGCCACCGCCCGGCGATAAAACTCGACCCCGGCAGCCAGGGCATCCAGCCCCTCCTCCGCCTTGGCGATGTGGCTGGACCGGCCCGTGATGGTCACGGAGACCTCGCAGGAGCGGCTCATCATCTCCTTCTTCCGGGAGGCCACCACCCCGGCGGGCAGGGCAGGCCAGAGATGCAGGCCAAAGAGACAGGTCACGTTGTATTGCTCAAAGACCCCGCTCTGGCACAGGTCCTTGGCCCCGCCGGTCGTCTCCTCGGCGGGCTGGAAGATCAATAAAACATTATGATTTAAGTCTTTCTGGCTATCCAGCCAGACGGCCAGGTCCAAAACCATGGACATGTGCCCGTCGTGCCCGCAGGCGTGCATCTTGCCGGGGTGGGTGGAGGCAAAGGGCAGGCCGGTCTGCTCCTGGATGGGCAGCGCATCGGCGTCACTGCGGAAGGCGATGGCGTCAGCCTTCCCAAAGTCAAAAAAAGCGCACAGGGCACCGGGGATGGGCGAGAACAGGGCGCAGCCCAGAGGCTCCAGCACGCTGCGTAAGTAGGCCAGCGTCTCCGGCAGGTCCCGGTCCAGCTCCGGGATGCGGTGCAGCGCCCGGCGATATTCGATCACTTGCATAACAATCACCTCAATAAAAATCGCTTGCGACAGAAGAAAAAAGGTGTTATAGTACACCCATGTACTAGGAAAAATCGACCCCCAAAGGAGGATCTGAACCCATGAACGCCCAGGAGATCATCGAACGCATCCGCACCGCCGAGAAGAAGACCCCGGTCAAGGTCTACCTGACCGAGAAGGCCCCCATCGACTTCCCCAACGCCACCGTTTTCCCCTGCGGGGAGACGAAGCTCGTCTTCGGGGACTGGAAGGACATCCAGCCCGTCTTAGACGCGAACAAGGACAACATCGCCCAGCTGGTCATTGAGAACGACAGCCGCAACTCTGCCATCCCCCTGCTGGACAAGAAGAACATCAACGCCCGCATCGAGCCGGGTGCCATTCTCCGCGAGCAGGTGGAGATCGGTGACAACGCCGTCATCATGATGGGTGCCGTCATCAACATCGGTGCCGTCATCGGGGCCGGTTCCATGATCGACATGGGTGCCGTGCTGGGCGGCCGGGCCATCGTGGGCAAGAACTGCCACATCGGGGCCGGCACCGTCCTGGCCGGGGTCGTCGAGCCTGCCAGCGCCGTGCCCGTCATCATCGAGGATGATGTCGTCATCGGGGCCAACGCCGTGGTCCTGGAGGGCTGCCGCGTGGGCAAGGGTGCCGTCGTCGCCGCCGGTGCCGTGGTCGTGAGCGACGTGGAACCCAACACCGTCGTGGCCGGCATCCCCGCCAAAGTCCTCAAGGGCAAGGACGGCAAGACCGCCGAAAAGACCGCCCTCGTCGACGCCCTGCGCGAGCTGTAACTCAAGAATTTTGCGGGCTCCACAACCCCTACCCGACTTCACGGGGGGCCGCAACCCCCTATATAAATTTCGTAGGGGCCGCAGACCCCTGCGGCCCTCAGGCTCTCCAAACACGGAGAGCCTGTTTTTTATCCCCCACCGGCAGCCAGATCTCCCCCCGAAACCTCGTCCCGTCCGAAAAAACCGCCCGTCCCCCATGCGCCTGTGCGATTTGGGAAACCAGCTTCCGCCCCGTCCCATGGGGCGCACCGCCGTCTTGGTCAGAGGGCTGGGCCTGGGCCTGGCCGGTTTGGTTTTCGACCCAGAGAACGCAGGTGGGGGATGGCGGGCCGCAGGGGTCTGCGGCCCCGACGGAGTTGGTCACACCCAGACAGATCACGCTGCTGGGCGGGGCGTGGCGGGCGGCGTTGAGCAGTAAGTTGTTGAGCGCACGGCGCAGGAGAAAGGCATCCGCCTCTATCCTTGGCAGAGGCGCTTTCGGCAGACGCAGGTCTAAGTCTACCTCATGTTCCAGGCCGCTGTTCAAAAAGTCTGCCGCCGTCTGGCGTAAGAACGGGGCCAGCTCCAACGGCGCTTTCCGGAGCGCCTGCATCTCACAATCCAAGCGCATGGTCAGGTTCAAATCATTCACCAGATCTCGAATCGTCTGGCTCTGGCGGCGGATGATGGCCGCCTGCTTTCTGGCTTGCTCCGGCAAGGCAGGGTTCTCCTCCAACTGCCCCGCGTAGCCCATGACCATGCTCAGCGGCGTGCGGATGTCGTGGGACACCCCGCTGATCCAGTTCGACCTTGCCTCATCCCGCCCCCGCTGTTCCCGGCGGAACTGCCGACGCAGCAGCAGCGCAGCCAAGGCCAGCACACAAAACAGCGCCAGGAAAAACATCCCCAGCAGCCAGCCGGGGAGCCGGGCCATGAAGCGCTGAGAAAATTCCACGCTGTATTTCCAAAGGCTCCCCTTCGCCTGCCCTGCCAGCAATAGCCCATCCCCCCGCGCCAGGCTTTGCACGGGGTAATCCATCAGGTACCAACGGGAAAAACTCGCCACCTGGCTGAGGGTGTAGTGGGTGGGCAGCTCGTCTGGCTTGTTCCACTGCCAGACGACGTTTCCATCGGCATCTAAGAGCAGCATCCACGCGGCGGCGTCCTGGGGCAGATCGAAGTTTTGGAGCGTATAGCTCCCGTCCGCCTCCTGCGTCAGGGCTTGGGACACGTCCCGCAAGGCCCCCAGGCTGGAGGCCTGCCCCTCGCCCGTCTGCCAGGCCAGAAGCACAATCCCCCCCAGAAACACCAGCACCGTCACCCCCACGGACAGGGCCAGCAGGCCCGCCCAGCGCCCCAGATTTTGGAGCTTCCACCGCGTTCTCATGGCCGTTCCTCCCGCACCAGGCGATAGCCCAGGCCCCGGACGGTTTTCAGATACTTGGGGTGGGAGGGGTCGGCTTCCAGCTTCTCCCGCAGGCGGCGGATGTGGACCATGAGTGTATTTTCATAGCCCACCAAGGGCCCGGTCCAAAGGGCAGCGCACAGGGCGTCGATGGTGACGATGTTCCCCCGGTTGGCCCAGAGGGTCTTGAGGAGCGTGAACTCTTTGCCCGTCAGGGGAATTTCTCTCCCCGCTCGTCTCAAGACACCTGCGCCCCAGCAAAGCTCTGTCTCGCCCAGCCGGTCTGCTTCCGGCGGGGCCGGCTGGCGGTAGACCCGCCGCAGGACAGCGCCTAAGCGGAGCAAGAGCTCCTGGGCCAGAAAGGGCTTGGTGATGTAATCATCCGCCCCCAGGCCCAGGCCCCGGAGCCGGTCGGCGTCCTCCTCTCTCGCAGAGAGGAAGAGAACGGGCAAATCGGCCAGGTCCCTCAGTTGGCCCAGCAGGGCAAAGCCGTCCCCGTCTGGGAGCATGACATCTAAGAGAACCCCGTCCGGCAGCTTCGCCCGGCTCTGTTGGAGCGCCTGGGCGCAAGTTCCCGCCAAACGGACGGTATAGCCCGCACCCGCTAAAATGCCCTGCACCATCTCCCGCAGGCCCGGCTCGTCATCTACGACCAAAATATCATACGCCATGGTCCATCCCTCCTCGTTTCTTCTCTCAGTATAGCATCTCCCCCGCCCCGCTGGGGGCCTTTTTGCAAAACGTAAGGAAAGCGTAAGGTCCCCTTCATGGGCCGGTAAGATAGGGGGTGTATGCTGGGGTCCAGTGAAGGAGGGATCGACCATGCCGATCATCGAAACCAACGGGCTGTGCAAACGCTACGGGCACGCCCTGTCCGTCCACGACCTGGCTCTGCGGGTGCCGGAGGGGAGCGTCTACGGCTTCTTAGGCCCCAACGGGGCGGGCAAATCCACCACGTTAAAAATGATCCTGGGCCTCGTCCGCCCCACGGCGGGAGGAATCACCGTGTTTGGCAAGCCCATGAACGGAGCAAACCGCCTGACCATTTTACAGCAGGTAGGCAGTCTCATCGAAAGCCCCAGCTACTACGGGCACCTCACCGGGGAAGAAAATCTCCGCGTTGTGCAGACCTTGCGGGGCTTGCCCCGCTCGGACGTTTCCCAGGTCTTAGACCTCGTGCGGCTGACCGGCCAGGGGAAGAAGCAGGCCGCGCACTATTCCTTAGGCATGAAACAGCGTCTTGGCTTGGCCGCTGCCCTGCTGGGCTTTCCCAAGCTGCTCATCTTAGACGAACCCACCAACGGCTTAGACCCGGCTGGCATCCAGGAGATGCGGGAACTCATCCGCTCCCTCCCCCGCCGGTTTGGGATGACGGTGGTCGTCTCCAGCCACTTGCTGGGGGAGATCGACCAGATGGCCGATCAGGTGGGTATCATCCGGTCTGGGGAGCTGGTCTTTCAGGACAGCCTGGCCGCCCTGCATCAGCGGAGTGAGCCGCACCTGGCCTTGAAAACCACGGACAATCAAAAGGCCGGAGACCTGCTCACCCGCCTAGGTCTTCTCTGGCAAGCCGAGGGAGAAAGCCTCCTCCTCCCGCCCCTGCCCGATGAACGGGTGGCCCAGCTCTGTCAAACGCTGGTCCAAAACCACTGCGGCCTGCTCCGCTTAGAGGAACGGCAAAAGAGCCTGGAAGACATCTTCCTGGCCCTCACCGGTGGGAAGGAGGGGAGCTTATGACCCTCCTGCGCTTAGAGTTTTTCAAAGGGCGGCGGCGGAAAATCGCTATCCTCTGCCTGGCCTGCCTTGGGATACAGACCGCCTGGATGGTGGTGGACCTGCTCCGCATGGAGCCGGAGGAATTGTCGCAGGGCTGGATGCAGCTGGTCTATACCCTCCTGCTGGTGGACGCCATCACCCTCCCCCTGACCATGGCAGCTCTCGCCAGCCGGACTTGTGAGCTGGAACACAAGGAAAACACCTGGAAGCTCTTGGAGACGCTGGCCCGGCCCCAGGCCCTCTATCGGGCCAAGCTCACTTGGGGTGCCATTCTCATCCTGGGGATGCTGGTGGTGGAAATGGCGCTCTTTGTCTGCTTCGGCCTGGGCCTGGGCTTTCCCCGAACTATTCCCTGGGGCAAGCTGGGCCTCACGGTGGGCAATGTGTTTCTCGTCTCCCTGGGCATCTACGCCTTGCAGTTGGGCTTGTCCCTGCGGTTCGTGAACCAGGCTGCACCCTTGGCCGTTGGGATTTTGGGGAGCTTTGCGGGGCTGTTCATCCTCTTCTTTCCCCAGTGGGCGCAGCGGTGCCTGCCGTGGGGGTATTACGGCGTGCTGTTGCAGGCCGAGATGCTTTGGGACCCCGTGACCCGCAACGTATCATATGCCTGGCTTCACACGGCCCCGTCGGACTATGGCTTGCTGGCCCTGTGGCTGGTGGTGCTGTTCGCGTTCAGCTACCGGGTCTTCGTGCGAAAGGAGGTGTGAGAGATGCTCCTTCGTGCGTTACGGGGGGAACTGCTGAAAGGCCGCCGCAATCCCGTCTGGCTGGTCTTTCTCGTCCTGCCCCTGTTCCCGGCCGTGCTGGGGACGATGAACTATCTGGGCAACGTCAGCGTCTTGACCGACGGCTGGTACAGCCTTTGGACCCAGCACACGCTCTTTTCCGCCAGTCTCTTCCTGCCCGCCCAGTTCGGCGTGTTCTGCGCCTGGCAGTGGCGGCTGGAACACAGCGGGAGCAACTGGAACGCCTGCCGCTCTGCCCCGATCTCCGCCGGGGCCTTGTATGGCAGCAAGTTTTTGCTGGCTGTTTTTGTCTCAGCGTTGGCCCAGGTCTGCATCGGAGGGCTGTATGTCCTGGGTGGCAGGCTGGCGGGGCTGACAGGTCCTGTCCCGGCGGAGCTGGTAAGCTGGCTCCTGGGCGGCTTTGTGGGCGGCGTGACGGTGTGCAGTGTGCAGCTTTTCCTGAGCCTGATCCTGCGGGCCTTCGCCCTGCCCGTAGGCATCGGCCTGGCCGGGGGCCTTGGGGGGATGCTGCTCCTGGTGAAAGGCTACGGGCTGTACTTTCCCTACTCCCTGCTCTGCCTGGGAATGCGGGCCAACAACACGAAATTGGTGTTGCCCGTGGGGCAGTTCCTGGTGACGTGCCTGCTCTGTATCCTCGTCTTCTCGTTCCTGTCTATCCAGTGGATCAAGAAGCGGGATGTGACGACCGGTTAATTACAGCTCCTCGTCAAAGATCTCGCCCTTGGCGACCAGGTTCGTGGGGCCGGTCAAAAACAGGCCGGTGATGGTATCGTTCTCCTGCTCCACGTCCACGGTCAGGGTCCCGCCGGGCATATCCACCTGGACCTGCTTGCCGCTGACGAGGCCCCGCTTGGTCAGGACGGTGACGACGCTGCCGGTGCCTGTGCCGCAGGCCAGGGTGAAGTCCTCCACCCCCCGCTCGTAGGTCTTTTCCAGCACATGGTCCTGGCCCAGCATGTCGTAGAAATTCACGTTGGCCCCCTTGGGGAAGCCCTCGAAATCACGCAGGGCGCGGCCCAGCTTGAAGAGAAGGTCGTTGTCCGCGTTGGCCAGGCCGGGCCAGTGGACGACGGCGTGGGGCAGGCCGGGGTTCCCCAGCTCGACGTAGCCGCAGGGGATCTCCTCCCCGCCGATCATAGCGGTGCGGTCCAGGTCGATCACGGTGGGGTCGTTCAGGCGGACGCGATACTGGCGACGGTCGATGCGCTCGCCGATGACGAGGCCCGCGGTCGTCTCGACTTTTTGGATGGGGCCGGACAGACCCGTCTCATAGCCATAGCGGCAGATGCAGCGGGCACCGTTGCCGCACATCTCGCCCACGGAGCCGTCGCTGTTGAAGAATAACATGCGGAAGTCCCCCTCGCCCTGGGCCTGGTCCACGACCATGAAGCCGTCGGCCCCCAGGGAGCGGTGGGGGGTGCAGAGGGTCTTGGCGATGCGGGGGAAGGCTTCGGGGGGCAGGCCCTCCTCCAGGTTGTTGAGGATGATGAAGTCGTTGCCGGCTCCGTTCATTTTCCAGAATTTCATGGTGTTGTCTCACTTTCTCAAGTTGGGTGGGCGGGCCGCGGCGGGCCGCAGAGGTCTGCGGCCCCTACAAAAAATTAAAATAAAAAGGTCTGCGGCCCCATAGGGTTAAACTCATTATACTGCTGAGAAATGGACAAGGCCAGAAAAATGCCGCTGGACCTCTTGACAAAAAAGCGCGGGGATGCTATCTTAAATTTGTACAAACTGTTTCGCTGTTTCCCACAGAGACGAGCGGTCACCCCCGCCCGTGTGATCTGTTTGAAAGCCGGCAAATGGACGTGCGTTCACGCACCCATTGTCGGCTTTTTTGTGCGTCTGCGGCAGGCTGTACCCCAAAGAGAGCGTTCATCACAAAGGGAGAGGATCGTATGCATTTATCCGCTTTGCATGTCGTGGGCCTGGTGGCCACGATCTTGCTCATCATCGGCATCGGCGTCTATTCCGGGCGCAAGGTCAAGTCCGCCGCGGACTTTTCCAGCGGCGGCGGCAAGGCCGGGTCCTGGATCGTCTGCGGGGCCATCATGGGCACCCTGGTCAGCAGCCAGGCCACCATCGGCACGGCCCAGCTGGCCTTCAGCTACGGCATGTCCGCCTGGTGGTTCACCTTAGGCTCCGGCATCGGCTGCCTGATCTTAGCCCTGGGCTACGCAGCCCCCTTCCGCCGCAGCGGGTGCAAGACGCTCTTGCAGATCGTTTCGCAGGAATACGGCCCCACCGCCGAGACGGCGGGCAGCATCTTCTGCTCCATCGGCATCTTCATCAGCGTCGTGGCCCAGATCCTGGGAGCCACCGCCCTGCTGACCACCATCTTCCCCCTGAACCATCTCAGCGCCGCCCTCATCTCCATCGCCCTCATGGCGTTCTACGTCATCTTCGGCGGCGTGTGGGGGGCCGGCATGGGGGGCGTGGCCAAGCTCATCCTGCTCTACGTCTCCGCCATCGTGGGCGGCATCCTGGTCTATGGCCTGGCCCACGGCTTCTCCGGCCTTCTGGAGACTCTGGAGAGCCTGCTCGTGAACTCCCCCCTGGGGTCTCTGAGCGACCTGACCACCACCGAGAGCCTCCACCAGCGCTTTACCTCCCTCGTTGCCCGCGGCGCTTCCAAGGACATCGGCTCCGGCCTGTCCCTGATCCTGGGCGTGTTATCCACCCAGACCTACGCCCAGGCCATCTGGTCGGCCAAGAGCGACAGCACCGCCCGAAAAGGCGCCCTGCTCAGCGCCCTGCTCATCCCGCCCATCGGCATCGCCTGCATTTTGATCGGCCTGTACATGCGCGGCCACTGCATCACGGCGGACGAGGTCGCGGCCCTGCAGGCCATGGGCCAGACCATCCCCGACGGGCTCATCCAGCTGGACTCCACGGCCCAGGTCTTCCCCGTCTTCGCTGCGACCTTCCTGCCCCATCTCATGGGCGGCATCGTCCTGGGGACGCTCTTCATTACCGTGGTGGGCGGCGGCTCCGGCCTGGCCCTGGGCATGGCGTCCATCCTGGTCACGGATATTTTTGCCCGCAAGAGCAAGCGGGTCAAAGAATCCTCCCGCACCAACCTCATCGTCACCCGCAGCACCATCATGGTGATCCTGGTGGCGGCGGTGATCGTGGCGGTCCTGGTCCCCGGCGCGATGATCAACGACTTTGGCTTCCTGTCCATGGGCCTGCGGGGTGCCGTGGTGTTCCTGCCCATGTGCGGCGGGCTGTGGCTCAAGGGCCAGATCCCCGGCCGCTACGCCCTGGTGTCCATCTTCGCCGGGCCCATCGCCGTCCTGGCGGGCAACTTCCTGCCCCTGCCCTTCGACGCTCTCTTCCTGGGCATGGCCGTGTGCCTGGTCATTCTGGCCGTGGGCCTGGCCGCCGGGAAACACAACTCTGCCAACGTGTCTACGCACTGACTTAACTTGCATACGCCGCCCCCGCCGGGAACAGCAGCCCGGCGGGGGCGGCGGCTATTTTCTGGACAAATCCAGCCAAACTATGCTAAAATGATCTCACGAACCATTTCCGACCATCTCGACCCATCTCAAACGTCTCGAACCATTGCGTAGTGGCCGCAGACCCCTGCGGCCAGTTCCCCACGCCTGATCTTACACTTCACAGAAAGGGGGGCTTCCCATGCTCGGCGCTCTCATCGGCGACATCGCAGGCTCCATCTACGAGTGGCACAACCACAAATCCAAAGACTTTCCCTTCCTCCAGCCCCAGTGCCGCATGACGGACGACAGCATCATGACCACCGCCATCGCCGCCGCCGTCTTAGAAGGCATCAACGACCTGGACGAATTCAAGGCCCACGTCATCACCCAGATGCGCGATTTCGGGGCCAGGTACCCCGGCCGGGGCTACGGCCCCCGGTTCGAGCGCTGGCTCGCCAGCCCCGACCCCCAGCCCTATCACAGCCTGGGCAACGGCAGCGCCATGCGCGTCTCCCCGGTGGCCTGGGCGGCGGAGAGCCTGCCCCAATGCCTGGCCCTGGCCAAGGCCTCGGCCGAGGTCACGCACGACCACCCGGACGGCATCGCCGGGGCCTGCGCCGTGGCGGGGGCGGTTTACCTGGCCCGCACCGGGGTGGACAAGGCCGCCATCGCCGACCACGTCACCCGCTATTATCCCCTGGGCTTCACCCTGGACGAGATCCGGGACGAGTATCAATTCGACGTCTCCTGTGCGGGCAGCGTCCCCCAGGCCATGGAGGCGTTCCTGGAGGCCGAAAGCTTTGAAGACGCGGTACGCAACGCCATCTCCATCGGCGGCGACAGCGACACCATCGCCTGCATGGCGGGGGCCGTGGCGGCGGCGTTCTTCGGCATCCCCAAGGACATCCGGGAGGCTGCCCAGCCGTTTCTGGAGGGCGAGATCAAGCGCGTCTATCAGGCCTTCATCCAACGCTACTGAACAGGAGGACACACACCATGTGGAACACCACGCTCTGCTACATCGAGCGCCAGGGGCAGTACCTCATGCTCCACCGCGTCAAGAAAGAAAACGACATCAACAAGGACAAGTGGATCGGCATCGGCGGCAAGTTTGAGGACAAGGAAAGCCCCGAAGAGTGCCTCGTCCGCGAGGTCCGGGAGGAGACGGGCCTCACCCTCACGGACTACACCTACCGGGGCCTGGTCACCTTCGTCTCCGACCGTTGGGTCACGGAGTACATGCACCTCTTCACCGCCCGCACCGACCAGGCAGATTTCATCGACTGCGACGAGGGGGACTTAGAGTGGGTGGACAAGGACAAGGTCAAAGACCTGCCCATCTGGACGGGAGATAAAATTTTCCTGGACCTGCTGAACCAGGACGTCCCCTTCTTCTCCCTCAAGCTCTCGTATGTGGGCGACACGCTGGTGGAGGCAGTGCTGAACGGGAAAGCGATCGGGACGGAGGTGTGAGGGGGCAACCGGAGTACTAGATACTCTAGCAAGTGCAATACACAGCGTTGACGCCGGGGGCGCACCTCTCCACCGCCTAACGGCGGTCCCCCTCCCCTTTCAGGGGAGGCATAATTTATAGCCAACGTATGATAAAGCCACAAACGCCAATGGCTCCCCTGAAAGGGGAGCTGGCCGCGAAGCGGTCTGAGGGGTTGTCCCCGAAGGGCCTGACCACCTGTGACCAAGGCCCGCTCACCCCTCCCGGTACTCCAAATTGACCACCACAATGTCGTCGTAAACTGCCATCCCCGACCCGATGCTGGCGTAGTAAGTAAACGGCACGGCGGCCTGTGATCTCTCTTCGTTGTACGAGATGCCCGCTGCATTCAGCTCCGTGTCCTGCTGGATCGAGACCCAGCCCTCCACGGCTTTCACCCGAACGCTGTCCACGCTGGTGATAGCATCCCCCTCGTAGTGGAAATAGACCGTGGCCAGGGCCTTGAGGGAGTCATTCTCTCCCGACGTGAGAAGGTCTGTGTACGTTCCCGTTCCGTCGTCGTTGAGCTGGAGCTTGGGCGTTGTCTCCGCAGGAGGTGTCGTCTCTTCTGCGCCGCAGGCAGAAAGGCAAAACAGCAAAAGCAGGCTCAAAAAACCTACGCTGAGGGTCTTGCCAAGGTTCATGTTCATACGCAGCTCCTTTCCAGGTCTTCGACGGACGTTTCTTCTCTCGCCTAGTCTGATCTTTTCTGGTCTAAACTAGCCTAATCTAGTCTAATCTATACTGGGTTTCCCGCTGGTTGCCAGTTGGTATCCCAGGTTTCCTCCGGACGTTTCTTTTCTAGCCTACTCTAACCTACACTAACCTAATCTATCCTAACCTATACTAACCTGTGTCAACATGATGTCGACATCACGTCGGCAAATTGTCGACAAAACGAGGGAACGAAGCGGGCAAACGGCGGCGGGCAAACACGTTCTTCCTACCTTCTAGTATACCAGAAAACCCCACCCCCCACAATGCAACAACAAAAAGTTTTTGAGAAAAAATATCGGCACGCAGAGGGTGAACTGCTACCCGTCAAGAGGGCTATATCATTTTCGTCCATTTGTTTCAAACTTTTTCAATTTACAAGCTGCGCTCTTTCTGCTATCCTAAATATGGAAGATAGGCCCCCCTCTGCCCTTTGCGAACAGAAAGGAGTCTCCCCATGAAACGAACTCGTATGCTCGCCGCAGTTCTCTGCGTCGCGGTCGTTGTGGTCGCCGCCGCCCTGGTGTGGCACCGGCAGACGGCCCAGCCGGTGCTAGACCCCCTGCTGGCGGAAACCCTGTCCGTTTCTGACCAGGAACAGAAGTCTCTGTCCAACGCCGTGCAGACCATCGACCAGACCGACAGCGCAGACGGCCTGACCGTGACAGTCAAGCAGGCCATCACCTACCCGCAAATGCTGTATCTCCTGGTGGAGCTGACCTACCCGGACCCCATCGACCCGGCCACCCTGCCGGAGGATGACTCCATCCTCCCCAGCAGCTACACCGTCACCGTCAACGGGACCCCCATCGGCGGCCATAGCAGCTGTATCCTGCCCGCCTGGGACGAGACTAAAACCGAACCCGCCAACACCTTCCCCTTCTGCATCCGTTTCTTGTCCGACGCTCCCTTCTTTGAGCAGGGGCAGACCTACACCCTGACCCTGCGGGACTTCCCCCTTCAGAGCCATGCCCTGCTCAGCGTCTCCTGGACCACCGAGGCCCTGGGCGAGGCCATCCAAGTCCCCCTGAACGGCGAGAACGTGACCGGCACCGCTGTGCTCACGCCCCTCTCCCTCCAAGTCTCCGTGACCGGCACGACCTATGATTCTCTCGAAGCCCTCTACCGAGCGCTGTCCTTCCAGGGCAAGAAGGGAGACACAGTCCCGCTCGAGGGGACGCTGACCGGCAACGTAGGGCGTTCGGGAGATCGCCCGGCTGTCTCGGTTGAGTTGAAGTGTCATTTGACTTCATATCTGGCGGTGGATAAGATACAGGCGATCCAGATCGGGGCGGAAGCTTTCCCCCTTTCAATCACATAAAAAACGGGCACGCAGCAAAAACCTCTGCGTGCCCTTCTCGTTCCAACGGAATCACTTTCTAATTTTGTACCACGCCACCCAGAGCCTTCCCAGAGGGGGAAGGCTTTTTTATAAGCATCGTTAGATGCTAAAGAAGAACGGCCGGTCATTGATCAGCTCTTCGAGCTGCGACTCGCCGTACACCTCCACGCCCTTCTTTTTGAGCATCTGGGCCGTGAGGCCGTCGCCCTCTGTGAGGGTGTGGGTGAAGGTGCCGTCGTAGATCTGCCCGCTGCCGCAGGAGGGGCTGCGCTCTTTGAGCAGGGCGGCCTTGCAGTGGTAGAGGTCGCACAGGCGCAGGGCCTCGGCGGTGCCGCGGAGGAATTGCTCGGTCACGTCCCGGCCGTCCTCCGTGACGATCTTGCCGCCCAGGCGCTCGGCGGGACAGCGGGGCGTGGGCAGGCCCCCCAGCTGCTCCGGGCAGACGGGGATGCAGGTGTGTTCTTTGAGCAGGCGTTTGTACTGGGGCAGCTGGTTGGACTTGCCGTCGTAGCGGCAGCCCACGCCCAGGAGACAGGCGCTCACGAGTAGTTTCATCGGCCCGCCCTCAGCCCAGGGTCTCGGCCCACTGGTCCTCTTTGAAGCCGACGAGGACCTTGTTGTCGTCGGTGATGAGGATGGGGCGCTTGACCAGCATCCCGTCGGAGGCCAGCAGGGCATATTGCTCGGCGTCGCTCATCCCCGGCAGCTTTTTGGAAAGCTCCAGGGAGCGGTAGAGCTGGCCGCTGGTGTTGAAGAATTTTTTCAGGGGCAGACCGCTGGCCTGGTGCCACAGCTCCAGCTCGGCCAGGTCGGGGTTATCGGTCTTGATGTCCCGAATGTCATAGTCCACGTCATGTTCGTCCAGCCACTTCTGGGCCTTGCGGCAGGTGGAGCACTTGGGGTAGCATAAAAACAGCATCGTCTTGACCTCCTGTGTCTAGTATGGTTTCTCATGGCCTATGATAGCCGACCCGACGCCAAATTGCAAGACCCGTCCTTGACAGACCGGCCGGGGGGATGCTATCCTAACCCCGTAAGGGCCGGGACCCGATCCACTCCCCCGGCTCAAATTTGAAAGGAGCTGAGGTTTCTTTGCGAACCGGAACCAAATCCATGCGTGTCGCAGGCGCTCTCCAGGTGTTCATGGGCACGTCCATCCTGCTCACCATTTCGGGCATCTTCTCCTCGGACCAGGCCGGGCTGCTGGCCCTGTTTTATGTCTGCGGCGCATTTCAATTGGCCTGCGGCATCATCGCCCTGGCCCTGTCCAAGAAGAAGACGAAGATCCCCATCGTCCTGGGCGTGCTGCTGTTCATCCCCCAGGCCCTGCGCTTCCTGCTGCCCAGTTCGGGGACGATCTCCATCGTCATCAACGCCGTGTCCTTCGTTGTCCCGGCCTACTACCTGCTCAGCGCCTACTTAAACTATCGGGACGACTGATGTGATCCACACGACCGCTGTCAGTGGGAGGTAGGGGCCGCAGACCCCACCGTAGTCACGGTGTTTGGCCAAACCAATGCACCTGTCATTCGGATGTAGGGGCCGCAGACCCCTGCGGCCCAGGCCCCCGGCCCCACCTCCCAGAACCCCCAGAAAGGAGGCCCCCTCCATGAAAGCCAAAAAATTCCTCGCTCTCCTCTGCGCCGTGGCGGTGGGCCTCACTTTGCTGGTCCTGCCGTCCTCGGCCACGGGGAGCCTGTTCTTCCTGTCCCTGAACGACACCCTCCCCGCCCAGTCGGTCCAGACGGCCCCCATCCAGTCCAGCGGCTGGGTCTACGTCCCCACAGGCGTCTTCAACAGCCGGACCACCGGCATCAACTTCGGCGTGTACTACGGCCTCACCGACAACAACGAGAGCCTGGTCCTCTATAACCTCTCCGGCAAGACCATGACCTTCCACCTGGACACGGACACCGCCACCACCTCCACCGGCGAGACGCCCGTCCCCGGCCGGGTCCTCCGGCAGAACGGGCAGTATTACGTCCCGGCCTACGCCGTCTGCCGTTTCTTCGGCCTGACCTATTCGTTTTACAGCACGGACTACGGCCCCCTGCTGCGCATCAAGGACAGCAACGCCGTCCTGAACGACAACCTCTTCCTGAGCTCTGCCGCCTCCATCCTGCGCAGCCGGACCAACAGCCAGGTCTTCAATAACAACAACAATAATAACAACAACAACGGCAATTCGGCGTCAACGCCCTCTACCCCCAGCACACCCACGACCCCGACCGTTCCCACGACCCCGACCCAGCCGACCACGCCCAGCGACCCCGTGACCCCGGACGTGCCCGACACCGCCGAACCGGCCCCGACCTTCTCCCTCTACCTGGCCGTCCGCGCCCAGGCGGGGGAAGACATCACGGCCACCCTCAACGCCGTCCTGAGTACCGGGGCCATCCCCATCGTCTTCTTCCCGGCGGACCAGGTGACCCAGTGCGCCGACCAAGTCCGGCAGGCCGCCGGGCGGGGCTGTCACGTGGGCCTCATCCCCGGCGGGGACAACGGAGAGGCCAAGCTCGCCAGCGTCCAGGCCGGCAGCAAAGCCCTGGCCGCCATCCTGCGGCAGGAGACCTGGTTCGTCCTGGGCGAGGACGAGACCCTGGCCAACGCAGGCTATCTCTGCTGGAGCCCCTCCCTCTCCTTCCAGACCGTCTCCAACGCCACCACCGTCTACAACAGCCTCATCCAGTCCGGCGAGAGCGCCTCGGCCCCCCTGCGCCTCCTCTTCCGCACCCAAACCGACGCCAGCGCCCTGGCGGGGGTGCTGAACCAGCTCAAGGCCGATGGCGACACCTTCCTGGCCGTGCGGGAGACGAAGTATTGAATGACCACTTGCGTACATAAGGCGCCCCCGTACCTTCCACAGGCACGGGGGCGCTTGGTATCTCCATGTAGACGTTCAATCCCGCAGCTTCAGCAGGTCCCATCTGGAGGACACCCCGCACTTCCGATAGAGATTCTGCAAGTGCTTGAGCAGGGTGTTCTTGCTGATGGTCAGCTTTGCCAGGATCTCCTCGTTGTTCCAATCCTGAAACACCAGGCCCAGGACCTCCCCCTCTCGCCGGGTCAGGTCATAGGTCCGGATGATCTCTTCCAGGCTCCGGGTCTGTTTCGGCTGGTTGTCCTCGTTCTGCTTGCAGGTCCAGCAGGCCAGGTCGATGTGGTTGGCCAGGGCGCGGAGATAGAAGGCCTCCTGGTCGGTGAAGAGGCCGTCCCCCCGCGTGCGGTAGAGGGCCAGGCGGCCCATGGCCTGCCCGGCGTAGGTGATGTTCATCTGCATGCAGTCGTGGACGTGGTAGGCCGTGTACAGCTCCCGGTAGCTGGCAGCGGAGAAGCGCTTGTCGCCGGACAAGATCTCGCTGTCCCGCACGACCATAGACTCCGGCGCGTGGCTGAGCCAGGCGGTGTAGGCCTTGTCGATGCGTCCCAGCCAGGCGTTCTCCACCTCCCGGAAGTTCTGTGGCTTGCAGTAGGGGTCCCGGTGGATGAGCTCCCCCGTCTCCGGGTCGGTCTGGATGGCGATGAGGCTGGCGTAGGTATAGGGGATGATGAGCTTGACCTGGGCCAGCAGGGTGGGGCGAAATTCCTCCAGCGTCCGGCAGGCGTGGATGCGGTAGATGATCTCGTTGTACAATAAAAAGTCGTTTTTTTCCATAGGGGTCCTCCAGCGGGATGCGTGTGCTTTCTGATACTTAATTTTATCCCCTTCCCCAACTAAAATCAAGCACTTTTTACCGGGGTTCAAGTACCCTTTCTCAGCAAAAATTTCAAATTCACTAAAATTAAGCATTGCTTTTTTGTTCGTTTTCCTGTATTATAAACAAGACAAGAGGAGAAGCCAGTGAGTAGGCTGTTCCCTCTGCCCCTTTTCTAATCTTTCTCTTTGTGATTGAGATTACTTTCCTTTCTTTTCCGAAAGCGTCCTCCCGCCAGTTGGTCAGGCGGGAGGACGTTTTTGGTTTTTCTGCTCAAAAATAATTCTTTCTTCTTATTTCAAATGATTATTTTCATGGTTCTATGCCATTGTTTTTTGCCTCTCTCTGACGTAGGATAGTCCCAGAGATCCCCCCCATGATGCCACACCATGTCAGGAGGTGTTCCCCATGACGGAGAACAAAACGCCGACCCTAGGCCCTTTCTCTCGGACGCATGTCGCCGTGTGCTGTATTCTGGCAGCCGGGACGATGTGGGGCTGCCAGGGGCTGCCCAGCCGCGCCTTGGCGGGCTTAGGCATGCCCGCCCTGCCCATCATGGTCCTGCGCGATCTCGGCGGCGCGGCGCTGCTGGCGCTGCTCTTTCTCCTGACGGACCGCACGGCCTTCCGCGTCCGCCTGCGGGAGCTGCCCCTCTTGGCCCTCATGGGCATGAGCGGCGTGCTGGGCATGAACCTGCTCTATTACCGCAGCCAGCAGGTCTCCTCCCTGGCCGTGGCGGCGATCCTTCTGTATACAGCCCCAAGCATCGTCGTGCTCTTCTCCACTTTGATCTGGAAGGACCCGCTCACCAAGCGCAAGCTCTGCGCCCTGGGCCTGGCCTTTCTGGGCTGCAGCTTTGTGGCGGGCCTCTTAAACGGCTCCCTGTCCCTCTCCGTCCAAGGTCTGCTCCTCGGCCTGGGCACGGCGCTGACCTACGCCTCCTACACGCTCTTTGGCCGAAAAGCCCTCACCTGGCACGGGGCGCTGACCGTGCTGTTTTACGCCCTGCTCTTTGCGGGCCTGGGGGCCTTGGTCCTGTGTCCGACCCAAGAGTTGGCCCTGCTCGTCACGACCTCCGGGGCCATCCCGCAGACCCTCTGCATGATGCTCTTCGCCACCGTCCTACCCTATGTGCTGTACACCAAGGCCCTGGCCTGGCTGGACGACAGCGGCAAGGCCGCGATCCTGGCCTCGGTGGAGCCGGTGGTGGCCGCTCTGCTGGGCATCGTGGCCTTCGGCGAGCCGCTGACCCTGGGCGTCGCCCTGGGCCTGGTCTGCGTGCTGGGCGCGGTGGTCCTGCTGAAATAAGCCCCTTCTTGATTCCCTCTTGTTTTACTTATCTATGATCCCATTCGTTCTTATATTTAAGTAGGAATAACAGCGCACAAGTAAAGAGTTTATCAGTTTTTGTCATTGAGTCCCGGAACCAAATGGAGTATGATACAACTCGCGCCAAGGAACGGCGGTGACCTCCCCGGTTTTTGGCGCATCTTACTCACACAGAATATACGCATCCCCTCGCACAGAACCAACGCACACGGGCGCTGCCGCACCGGCCTGACGGGACCTTCTTCCACCCCCACACGGCCCTCTCTTCTTCCTACTTCTGCGGCTCCGCCCCCGACTACGCAGCTGTGCCAAGACAGGCACCGCCGCCGTTTGGTACCATCCACCGATTTATCTCCCTTACCTCATTTTCTTCCATAGACAGCCCCCTCACTGCGCAGAAACAGTGGGGGGTGCTCTACGTTTAGCGGGAAATTTTTCCCCGCTTCGATCTACTGCAAAATGATAAGGCGTCTGACCCAGCCGACGGCTTGTGACGCCTTGCTTTCTCTGACCGGCCAAGGAGGGCCCACCGCATGAAGCACCTGTTCCCCGGCGCCACCGGGCATTTCTCCCTCATCCAGGGATGCTATTGGATGACCTATTGTATCCTCATCTCTTTCTCCAGCCTGTACCTGCTGGACCGGGGCTTCACAAACACCCAGATCGGCCTGCTCCTGGGCATAGCCGGTCTGACCGCTGCGATCCTCCAGCCCTTCGTCGGGGCCAAAGGGGACCACCTGAAGGTCCTCTCCCTGCGGCAGTTCACCTCCCTCCCCATCGCCGCCATGATCCTCTGCGGCGTGGGCCTGTTCCTCGTCCCCGCCAAGCCCGTCCAGGCAGCGTTGTACATGGTCCTGCTGGTCCTGCTCCAGCTGCTCACCCCCCTCATCTACTCCCTGGGCATGGACTGCCTCAACAATCATATCGAGCTGAACTTCGGCCTGGCCCGCGGCATCGGCGGCGGGACCTATGCCCTGGCCTCTGCCGTCTGCGGGTCCCTGGCCGCTGCCCTGGGGGCCAGGGTCATCCCCCTGGTCCTGGTGGTCGCCGTGGCGCTCATGCTGGCCTTTACCTTCACCTTCCGCCAGGGCGGTCCGGTAAAGTCCACCCTGCCCAAGCCCGACGCCCTGCCCCAGTCCGACGGCACCCCTTTCCTGAAAAAGTACCCCCAGGTGTTGCCCCTGCTCATCGGCGTCATCCTGCTCTACACCAGCCACAACGTCATCATGAATTTCCCCTACCAGATCGTCCGGAGCCTGGGCTGCGGCAGCGCGGAGATGGGCCATTACCTGACCTTACAGAGCCTCATGGACATCCCCGCCATGGTCGTCTTCTCCCTGCTGCTCAAGCGGGCCTCCAGCCGCGCCTGGGTGCGCCTGACGGGCATCTCCTTCTTTCTGCACGCCCTGCTCACCTGGCTGGCCCCCAACCTGCCCTTCCTGATGGTGGTCCAGGTCTTTGAGATGTCCGGCTACGCCCTCTACTCCGTCTCCTCCGTCTACTTTGTCAACGAGATGGTAGACCTCTGCGACCGCGTCCAGGGCCAGACCTACTTCACCATGGCCAACACCATCGGCATCGTCCTCAGCAGCGTCCTGGGCGGCCGCCTGCTGGACCTGGGCGGTGCCTCCGCGGCCCTCTGCCTGGCCACCGTCACCGGCGCCGCCGGCATGGTCATCCTCTGGTTCCTCCTCCGCCGCAAATCCCTCCGCCCCGCCACGAACGCCGCCTAAACTATCCCAAGACACAACACAGCCCAGCACGGTTTTTTCTTTTCCGTGCTGGGCTGTGTTTATGCTCTAATGATTCCCGTCTTTCGTGGGAAAAGCGGATCGTTCTTTGTAAGCGATAGCAAGCGGCAAGCCGCTCCTTCTGGATGATTACGCCCTGCTTCCCAGGCTTCCACCGTTTTGATGGACACCCCCATATACTCTGCAAACAACCGCTGCGTCAGTCCGGTGCTGTGGCGTATCTCTTTGATCTCCTCTGGCCGGTACCGCTCGACAGGCGAAATAGATAACGTAGTCGTGCGAGCAGACAGAGTCCCTTTTTCATAGGCAACCGCTTCTTCTAATCCCAATTTGATTTTATCAAATACGCTCATATTATGACCCCTTTCTAGCCTGATCTTCTAGCTGGTATTCCAGTATCTCAACGATTTGTCTGAACTCGTTTCTCTCTGCCTTCGACAGGTTATCCTTCTCGCTTTTAGGATATGCCGTCAGCAAGAAGATTTTCTCATAAACTTCAAAGTCAATATAAATCACACGGACACTTCCGCTCTTTCCTCTATCCTCAAACGCAAATCGCATTTTGCGAACGCCGCCTGTTTCCCGCATTACACTTCCAACCTTAGGGTTTATCAAGAGCTCTTCTTGCAGTCTGCGTAAATCAGCATCAGTTAAACCGAGACTCTTCCACTCTTTCCGAAAAGACGGAAGCTCTACAAATATCCGTGTCATATCTTCACCTCTATCTGAACTTATAATACCCTATTTAATAGGGTATGTCAAGCTCCATGTTCTTTTATCTTTATAAATCCTCTTGACTTTTCTACGAATATTCTTCTATCCTATACTTAGGAAAGGAGTGCTGCCCATGCTCACCAACGAACCGAACCTCACTCCCCCCAAGTCCCCCTCTGACCCGTTCTATTCGGAACGCAATCTCCAGCACCTGGAACAAATTGTACAGGACATCAAAAACGGAACGGCCCACTTTACAGAACACAACTTGATCGAAGACTAAACACAGCCCAGCACGGTTTTTCCTTCCGTGCTGGGCTGTTTACATCATCTGTTTCTCTCTGCAACCAGAATCCTCGTCCAGGCTGCTTCCATGACTTCCTCATGGGTGAGGCGCTTCGTCGTGCTTTCGGCCTCTCGCTCTGCCTCCCGCAGTTTCTCGTAGACCTCGTTTTCATAGTCAATCGTCTCTTCCAGCCCTTGCTTATTTTTTTCAAATATGCCCATAAATTCCACCCATCCTTTCACACTTTTGTAGGGGCCGCAGACCCCTGCGGCCCGCTCGTCTGGGGGAGCTGCATGTTTCGTTTTGTGGTACCGCGCGGCAGGTTGCGGGCCGCAGAGGTCTGCGGCCCCTACGAAAAAATCCGTAAGAAGTTCGTAAAAATCACATGAAAAATCCGTGGAATAGTCGATGCGCTCAGTTTCCTTGCGCCAGGCTCTTCCTCCAAACGCCCGACCGCTCGTAAAGATACCCCAGGGGGACGGACGAGGCCGGGGCGATGGCACAGGCCCAGAAGATGCCGACCAGGCCGAAGAAGTGGTTCAGGATGAGCGCCAGGATCACGCGGGCCACGATGCAGTTGAGCAGGCTGGAGCCGAGGGCAAACATGGTGTTGCCCGCGCCCAGGGGCAGGGCATTGTAGACCATGAAGCTGGCGTAGAAAATTTGGCCCACGATCTCGATCCGCAGGTTTTGCAGGGCGATGGCCTGGGTCACCGCGTCGGGGTGGAAGATGGCCAGCAGCTGCGGGGCAAACAGCTCCACGAGGACAATGAGCACCGCCGTCACCGAGAGGGAAATGCGCATGGCAACGTGGACCACCCGGCTGGCCCGGTCGAATTTCTTTGCCCCCAGACACTGGGCGACCATGGTCGTGGCGGCGGTGTAGAGGGCCAGGGTGCAAAGCAGGGCCACGTCCTTGATCTTCGCGCAGATGCCGCTGGCGGCGGAGGCCTCGACCCCGTACTGGTTGATGAGGAAGGTCATGGCCAGCCAGGAAAGGCCCACCACGGTCATCTGCACCGCGCAGGGGATGCCCAGCTTGAGCATCTGCCCCAGCTTGTCCCGGTGCATCCTCAGGGCCTTGCGGGCCAGACCGAAGAGGTCCTTGTGCTTCAGAACGTAGGCCAGGCAGACGACAAAGCTCGCCAGCTGCGCCAGCATGGTCGCCAGGGCCGCGCCCCGCACGCCCCACTGGAAGGTGCCCATGAAAAGGCAGTCCAGCACGATGTTGCACACAGCAGTGACCGCCACGCAGTAGAACGGCTGCCGGGAGTTGCCCACCGAGCGCAGCATGGCAGAGAGGGCATTGTAGCCGAAAATCGGGATGATCCCCAGGGCGCAGATCTGGAGATAGGCCGTCGCCTCGTCCAGCGTCGGGGCCTTCAGCCCCACCAGGATGGGGCGGCTCAGGAAATAAATGACCCCCGTCATGATGAGGCCCGCCAGGATCGCAAAGCCGAAAATGGTCGTATTGGTCTTGAGGCGGTTGTCCCGGTCTTTCGCCCCGAAATACTGGCCCATGAGGATGTTGCCGCCGGTGGTGATGCCCAGGATGACTTGGGTGAGGATCTGCATGACCTGGCTGGCGTTGTTGATGGCGGAGATGCCGTCCTTCCCGATGAACCACCCGGCCACGATCAGGTCCGTGATGGCATAGGCCGACTGGAGCAGCGAGGAGAGCACCACCGGCCAGGCATAGACGAGTAATTTTTTCCAGATGACCCCTTCGGTCAGGTCCATCTGACGCATGGGCAGCACCTCCTGTTTCGGTCCCTGTTGCTTGCAATCGAAATGATCTGTCTGGTTTTATTCGCTATGATACCATAAAATCCGCCGATTTGGAAGGGAAACCCCCGGCGGCGGGGGAAGATTCGTCACTTTCCGAATTGTCTCTCTCTCCGTTCTGTGCTATGATATCATATCAGTGCCTGTCAGTGCCTGCTGTGCGGCAGCGCACACCCCAAAATTGACCAGAGAGACTAGAAAGAAAGAGAAAGGCGGACATGCCGTGAATATACTCATCGTAGGCGCCGGCAAGGTAGGCTCTACCCTGGCCGACTATCTCTCCCGCGAAAACCATAACGTGACCATCATCGACAACGACGACGAGGCCATCCACCGGGCCAGCGACACGCTGGACGTCATGTGCATCAAAGGCCCCGGCGCTGCCCCCTCCGTCCTCCGGGAGGGCGGCGCAGGCGAGGCCGACCTGGTCCTGGCCACCACCAACATGGACGAGGTGAACATGCTCTGCGCCCTCACCTCCAAGCGCCTGGGGGCCAAATACACCATCGCCCGCATCCGGGACGTGGCCTACACCGAGGACCTGGCCTCCCTCCAGAAGGACCTGAGCATCGACTCGGTCATCAACCCCGAATACTCCACCGCCTTAGAAATTTCCCGCCTGCTCCGCTTCCCCGCAGCGGCCAACGTGGATACCTTCTTCCGGGGCAAGGTGGAGATGCTGGGCGTCCGCGTCCGGGAGACAGACTCCATCGTGGGCCATCCCCTTTCAGAGCTGTTCGGCCACAACAGCCCAAACATCCTCTTCTCCGCCTGCGAGCGCAAGGGGCAGGTCATCATCCCCAACGGCGACTTCGTCCCCCAGGCCGGGGACAAGCTCTATGTCACCGGCACCCCCAGGGACCTCTCCGCCTACCTGCGGACCCTGGGCCGGGACCTGCCGAAGATCCACTCGGCCTTTCTCATCGGCGGCAGCCGCATCGCCCACTATCTGTCCAAGCTCCTGCTGTCCATGGGCGTGCGCGTGACGCTCGTCGAGAACAACGAGGAGCACTGCCGCCGCCTGTCCGAGTGGCTCCCCGACGCCCTGGTCCTACACGGCGACGGCACGGACCAGGAGCTGCTGGCCTCCGAGCACTTCACCAACAACGACGCCTTCATCGCCCTGACCGGCCGGGACGAGGACAACCTCATCTCCGCCCTCTACGCCCAGCAGCAGGGCATCCGCAAGGTCGTTGCCAAGAGCAACCGGATGAACTACTCCGCCGTCGTCCAGGCCGCGGGCCTAGACTGCGTGGTGGCCCCCAAGCTCATCACCGTGGCCCGCATCCTCCGGCTGGTCCGGGGCCTGCAAGACAAGAGCGGCAGCGTCATGACCGCCCTCTACCAGATCGCCGACACCGACGCCGAGGCCGCCGAGTTCCTCCTCCGGGACAACACCCCCCACCTGGGCGTGCCTTTGAAAGACCTGCCCATCCGCAAGGGTTTCTTAATTGCCGCCCTGCTCCACGAGAAGAAGGTCATCATCCCCTCCGGCGGCACCGTCCTGTCGGCCGGGGACCGGGTCATCGTCATCTCCCACAGCACCGACATCCAGGCCTTCCGAGACATCTTTGAAAAGCTCTGAGGGGGGCGGACGATGAACTATAAGCTCATGCTGCGTATGCTGGGGCGGACGCTCCAGGTGGAAGCCCTCTGCCTTCTCCTGCCCCTGCTGGTCGCCCTGTGGTACCACGAAGACCCCCGCCCCTTCCTCTATACCATCGTCCCCGTGGCCCTGCTGGGCTTCGCCCTGGCCCGGATCCCGTCCCGTGACGCCTTCTTCTCCCGCGAGGGCTTCACCGTGGTGGGTCTCATCTGGCTGGCGTTCAGTCTGTTCGGGGCCTTGCCCTTCTGGTTCTCCCGGGAATTTCAGAGCTTTGCCGACTGTCTCTTCGAGATCGTCTCCGGCTTCACCACCTCCGGCGGCACGGTCCTGGCAGACATCGAGGCCCTGCCCCGCGGCATCCTGTTCTGGCGGTCCTTCGCCTCCTGGATCGGGGGCATGGGCGTGCTGCTTTTCACGCTGGCCTTTCTGCCCCGCGTGGGCGGCCGGACCCAGGTGCTGGTCCACGCAGAGGTCCCCGGCCCCATCTTCTCCAAGCTGGTGCCCAAGACCGTCCAGTCCTCCCAGATTTTATATATAATGTACTTCGTCCTCACCGGGGCGGAGATCCTGGCCTTTCTTCTTGCGGGCCTGCCCCTCTACGACGCCGTGGTCACCACCTTCGCCTGCGTCTGCACCGGCGGCTTCTCCGTCATGAACCTGAGCATCGGGGCGTATAGCCTGCCCGCCTGCGAGATCATCGCCATCGTCTTCATGCTGCTCGGCTCGCTCAACTTCGCCCTGTTCTTTCTCGCCCTCACCGGTCGGGCCAAGCAGGTGATCAAAAGCGACGAGCTGCAATTCTTCCTCCTCATCGTGGCAGGCGCTTCCCTCCTGATCTTCTGGAACATCCTGCCCCTGTACGACACGGCGGGCCACGCCCTGCGGGACGCCGTCTTCCAGGTGACCTCCGTCATCTCCACCTCCGGCTTCTCGACCACGGACTACAACCTCTGGCCCCCCTTCGCCCAGACGATCCTCGTCCTGCTCATGTTCGTGGGCGGCTGTTCGGGCAGCACGGCGGGCAGCATCAAGTGCGGGCGGATCTTACTGCTCCTGCGCTCCTCCACCCTCTCCCTCCTGCGTCTGTCCCACCCCCGCGCCGTGCGCGTGGTGAAGCTCGACGGGAAGGTCGTCGATGAGGAGACGCTGCGCACCGTCTCCTCCTTCTTCCTCTGCTTCTTCGCCCTGCTGGGCGTGGGGTGCCTGGTGGTGTCGCTGGATGGCTACTCCCTCACCACGTCCTTCACCGCCGCCCTGGGCTGCCTGAGCAACGTCGGCCCCGGCCTGGACCTGGTCGGCCCCATGGGGAACTTCGGGCTGCTGTCGGGCTTCAACAAGGTCTTTCTCTCCCTGCTGATGCTCATCGGGCGTCTGGAGATTTTCCCCATCTTGCTCCTGTTCCTTCCTTCCACCTGGCGGCGCTCCTGATGCGCCGCCGCCGCTTTTCTGGTGACAATGAACTATAAACTCATGCTGCGGATCCTGGGCCGTACCTTACAATTGGAAGCCCTCTGCCTGCTGCCCCCCCTGGTCACGGCCCTGCTCTACCACGAGGACCCCAAGCCCTTTGTCTGGACCATCGTCCTGGTGGCCCTGCTGGGCACGGCCCTGTCCCACCTGAAGGCCAAGCCGGAGTTTTACTCCCGCGAGGGCTACGCCGTCGTGGGCCTCATCTGGCTGACCCTGAGTCTCTTCGGGGCCTTGCCCTTCTTCTTTTCGGGGTATTTCCCCTCCTATATCGACAGCTTCTTTGAGGTCGTCTCCGGCTTCACCACCACGGGCTGCTCCATCTTAACGGCCGTCGAAGGCCTGCCCCGCGGCATCCTGTTCTGGCGCTCGTTTTCCTCCTGGATCGGCGGCATGGGCGTGCTGATCTTCACCCTGGCCTTCCTGCCCAAGGTGGGCGGGCGGACCCAGGTGCTCGTCCAGGCGGAGGCCACCGGCCCCGTCTCCTCCAAGCTGGTGCCCAAGACGTCCCTCTCCTCCCGGATCCTGTACACGATCTACATCGCCTTCACCGGGGCGGAGACCCTGGCCCTGTGCCTGGCGGGGATGCCCTTTTACGATGCCCTGCTGACGTCGTTTGCCACGGCCTGCACCGGCGGCTTCTCCGTGCGCAACGCCAGCATCGCCGCCTACGGCCTGCCCGCCTGCGAGATCATCGTAACGGTCTTCATGCTCCTGTGCTCCGTGAACTTCGCCGTCTATTTCCTTCTCCTCACCCGCCGGCTCAAGCAAGCGCTCCAGAGCGACGAGCTGCGCTTCTTCCTCTGCGCCGTCCTGGGGGCCGTGGCCCTCATCTTTTGGAACCTCCTGCCCGCCTATGAAGCTGCCGGCCATACCATGCGGGACACCTGGTTCCAGGTGGCGTCGGTGGTCTCCACCTCCGGCTTCTCCACGGCGGACTTCGCCCAGTGGCCGGTCCTGTCCCAGCTCGTCTTGATCGGCCTCATGTTCTTGGGCGGCTGCGCCGGCAGCACGGCGGGCGGCATCAAGTGCTCCCGCATCCTGCTCATGCTCCGCTGTGCCGGCCGCTCCCTCAGCCGCCTGAGCCACCCCAGAGCCACCAAAGTGGTCAAGCTGGACGGCAAGGCCGTGGATGAGGACACCCTGAACACCGTGTTCGTCTTCTTCTGCCTCTTCTTCCTGTTGCTGGGCGGCGGCTGCCTGCTGGTGTGCCTGGATGGGTTCGACCTGACCACGTCCTTTACCGCCGCGCTGACCTGCCTGAGCAACGTCGGCCCCGGCCTGGGGGCCGTGGGGCCGATGGAGAACTTTGCCGCCTTCTCCCCCCTGAGCAAGGTGGTCCTCTCCCTGGCCATGCTCATCGGCCGTTTGGAGATCTTCCCCATGCTCATCCTCTTCTCCCCCGCCACCTGGCGGAGGCACTGAGCAGCAATGCAGAAAAAAATGCACCCCCTGTAAAATATCCCTTTTTTGTGGAATTTTCGTCGAGGTTTTTTGTCATTTTTGTGAAATCCTTTGGAAACTTCAGAAAAATCTTGGAGATACTCTTGCAAATCCCTTTTCTTATGCTAAAATTGGTGTGTTATCCGTAAAGGCATTGTCAATCCCGGGCAATGCGAACAAAAAAAAGGAGTGTCGTAAGTGGAAAAGTATCTGTGGATCGGCTTCATCGGCGCCGTCATCGCGCTGCTGTTCGCTGTGATCCAACGCAAAAAGGTCATGTCCTATTCCGAGGGCAATGCCACGATGCAGAAGATCGCCAAGAGCATCCGTGAGGGCGCCAATGCGTATCTGAAGCACCAGTATTCCACCGTCGCAAAGGTGTTTGCCGTGGTCTTTGTGATCCTGGCCATCATCGCCTTTGCCAGCGGCGGTAGCATGCTGTCTAAGTTCACCCCCTTCGCCTTCCTCACCGGTGGTATCTGGTCCATGCTGGCCGGCCTCATCGGCATGAAGATCGCGACCAACGCCAACGCCCGTACCGCCCAGGCTGCCTCCGAGGGCCTCAACCGCGGCCTGCGCGTGGCTTTCTCCTCCGGCTCCGTCATGGGCTTCACCGTCGTCGGCCTGGGTATGCTGGACATCAGCCTCTGGCTGGTGGGCCTGTACTTCATCGCCGGCATCACCGATCCCGTCGAGCTGGGCAACATCATGGTCATGAACGGCATCGGTGCTTCCTTCATGGCTCTGTTTGCCCGTGTGGGCGGCGGTATCTACACCAAGGCCGCTGACGTGGGCGCCGACCTGGTCGGTAAGGTCGAGGCCGGTATCCCCGAAGATGACCCCCGTAACCCCGCTACCATCGCCGACAACGTGGGCGACAACGTGGGCGACGTGGCCGGCATGGGCGCTGACCTGTACGAGTCCTATGTTGGTTCCATCCTGGCTACCTTTGCCCTGGGCGCCTGCGCCGGCTACGGCTGGCAGGGCATGATCCTGCCCCTGGCTCTGGCTGTCTGCGGCATCATCTGCTCCATCATCGGCTCCTTCCTGGTCAAGACCAAGGAGGACGCTACCCAGAAGAGCCTGCTGACTTCTCTGCGTACCGGCACCTACACCGCCGCTGTCCTGTCCGCCATTATCTCCGCCGTCCTGTGCTACTTCATCATGGGCGAGAACTGGCTGGGCATCTTCATCGCCATCCTGTGCGGTCTGATCGGCGGCTGTGCCATCGGTTACTTCACCGAGTATTTCACCTCCGACAACTACAAGCCCACCAAGAAGCTGGCCGCTGCCTCTGAGACCGGCGCTGCCACCATCATCATCGGCGGCATCTCCCTGGGCCTCATGTCCACCATCGCCTCCATCCTGATCGTGGCCGCTGCCATCCTGATCTCCTACTTCGCAGCCGGCGGCACCACCTCCATCCTGGACGCCACCGGCGGCTTCTCCGCCGAGTTCAACCAGGGCCTGTACGGCATCGGCATCGCCGCTGTCGGCATGCTCTCTACCCTGGGCATCACCCTGGCCACCGACGCTTACGGCCCCGTGGCCGACAACGCCGGCGGTATCGCCGAGATGTCCGGCCTGCCCGAAGAGGTCCGTGACCGCACCGACGCTCTGGACTCCCTGGGCAACACCACCGCTGCCACCGGTAAGGGCTTCGCCATCGGCTCCGCTTCCCTGACCGCTCTGGCTCTGCTGGTCTCCTACGTCAACATCGTCCAGACCCGCACCACCGAGACCCTGAACTTCACCCTGACCAGCCCCACCGTTCTGGTCGGCCTGTTCATCGGCGCGATGCTGACCTTCGTCTTCTCCGCCATGACCATGAGCGCCGTGCAGACCGCTGCACAGTCCATCGTGCTGGAGGTCCGCCGTCAGTTCCGCGAGATCACCGGCATCATGGAAGGCAAGACCGACCCTGAGTACGGCAAGTGCGTGGCTCTGTGCACCAAGGGCGCTCTGCATGAGATGGTCGCTCCCGCTCTGCTGGCCGTCATCGTGCCCATCATCACCGGCCTGATCCTCGGCCCCACCGGCGTCGTGGGTCTGCTGGGCGGCGTGTCCGTCACCGGTTTCGCCATGGCCGTGTTCATGTCCAACGCCGGCGGCGCTTGGGACAACGCCAAGAAGTACATCGAGCGGGGCAACCACGGCGGCAAGGGCTCTGAGCAGCACAAGGCAGCCGTTGTCGGCGACACCGTCGGCGACCCCTTCAAGGATACTTCCGGCCCCTCTCTGAACATCCTGATCAAGCTGTGCTCCACGGTCTCCATCGTGTTCTCCGGCCTGATCCTGGCCTTCTCCCTGCTGTAAGCAGACAAAGGCACTGTCACTTGAGCAAGTGATCGAGCTTCTCACAGCCCCGAACCGTCACCCGGCGGTTCGGGGCTGTTTCTGTCGCTTTTCTGCTTGCTCTGCCCGGTCAGATGGGGTATACTAAAGTGTTACCAAGCAAACCCGCGAAAGGAATCCACTATGGCAAGAAAGATCTTGTTTCCCTTGTGTTTCGTCCTGGCCCTGGCGCTGTGCCTGCTGTTTTTGGGCCAGGCCCGGCGGCAGGACCAGCCCAGACA
>OLNW01000219.1_pt1 | contig 74072 bp, 65 predicted proteins | sample 1672121 | NCBI WGS metagenome assembly OLNW01 (sample SAMEA3136648, study PRJEB25190) | human gut metagenome
GAAAAGATAGAAAAGTAGAATAGAATTCAAATTTCAATTGAAAGATAATGAAAATTAAATAAAAAATGATGTAAAAAAATCTTTAAGGAAACAACTTAAAGATTTTTTTCATAGTCAAATTATATCAATAAAATATTGAGAAATCAATAAAAAGTTGAAAAATTAGGTAAAATATTTTGAAAGTAAAATTGGGCAAAAATATTTTATAATAATTATCACCAGTATACCCAATTACTTGATGTTCTAAGTATTTTCAGAGCAGATATGCAGCAGTTAGATTTTCTTTAAGTTGTTTCCTTAAAGAGAGCAAAATAAGAAAAAAATTAAAAGTGAAGCAAAAACAAGACAGCTTAAAGTCTGATTTTCTGACTTCAGATGGCTGATTTCAAAATTTAGAAATTAGGTATTAGAAATTGAAAGGAATAGTTAAAAATGAAATTAAATAGACAAACAAAAGAAAACGGAATAACTTTGGTAGCTTTAGTAGTAACTATTGTAGTTTTGATAATATTAGCAGGAGTAAGCATAAATTTAGTAATAGGTAGTAATGGCATTATGTCAAAGGCAAAGCAGTCTAAAATTAGGACAAGCTTAGCCTCATATAAAGAGCAATTAGGAATATTTATAGCAGACAAAAAAATAGAAAACACTGAATTTTATGAAGAAAGTTTAACAGCAGGAAAGACTTCTGTAGCATATAATACGAAGACAAATAATGATGAAAAGACAATAAAAGATATAATAAAAAATATAACAGATGAAGATTTAGAAAAAATAGAAATTATAAAAGGGAAGCTAATAGTAAATACAAAAGACAAAAATGTAATAGAAGCAGCCAAAAATGTTGGAGTGGAGCCAAATCCATATAATATAGAAAATGGGGAATTAAAGTCAGATAGTGGAAACTTATTATTAGTAGATGAAAATGGAACTTTGAGATTACCAGACAGTGTAACAAAGATAAGTTCAGGGGCATTTTCAAATGTAGAAGGTTTAAGAACAATAATAATACCTGGAACGGTAAAAGAAATAGGAATTTATGCTTTTGCAAATAACCAAACACTTGAAAATGTAATAATGGAAGATGGAGTAGAAACAATAGGCGGATGGGCATTTCAAGAATGTAAAAATTTAGCAGAAGTTGAATTACCAGATACAATTACCACAATAGCTGCTGGGGCATTTTATACCTGCCAAAAGCTTGAATATATAGAAATACCAGTAAACATAGAAACTATAGAAAGTTACACCTTTTGCACCACAGGTTTAACTAATATAAAATTTAGGGGAAACAATATAAAAACAATAAAAGATTCAGCTTTTGGAAATTGTAATTTTACAGAATTTGAAATACAAGAAAATGTAGAAAGTATAGATAAAGCAGCTTTTAATGGTTGCAAACAGTTAGATAAAATACAAATAAATAGTAAAAACACGAAATTTATTTATACTAATGGAATGTTAATGTCAAGTTCAAAAAGTAATCTGTTATTTGTTTCTAAAAAATATTATGAAAATAAAACTACTTTTGAAATACCAGAAGGAGTAACAGAATTTGGTTGCAAAATAACAGAATTTAATAATATAACAAAGCTAATAATACCAAGTAGTTTGCAAAAATTAGGAGTAAATGTTCTGCCAACAACAATAGACACAGTAGAGGTAGCTAACAATAATAATTATCTAAAAACAGCGGAAAATTGTATATATACAAAAACTGAACCTAAAACCTTGCTATTTTGTTATTCAAAGGAAAGTAAAGTAGAACTAAAAGAGCCAGCAGAAGTTATTGCCGCAAAATCATTTATAGGTGCAACAAAAGCAAAAGAGATTATATTTAATAATGAAACAAAAACTTTTGGGTATCAAATTTTTAATGGAAATGGAACTCTTACAGATGTTACAATAGGGGAAAAAGCAGAAAATATAAATTCTATGTTTGCATATCGAATGTTCAACTTGAATATTACAATAAGCGAAAAAAATCCAAATTATATAATCGAAAACAGGGTTTTATATACTAAAAATAAAGAAAAACTAATAACAGCCTTGTACGAAATAAATGGAAAATTTAGTTTAATAGACGAAGTTAAAGAAATAGCGGAGGAAGCCTTTTACAGTCAAGATAAAATGACGGGGATTGATTTAAATAAAGTAGAGATATTAAATTCAGAAAATTTTGCTTATTGTACTAATCTAGAAAAAATAGAAGTACCTAAAACAATAAAAACGATAAATATTAGAACGTTTTTGAATGCAACTAATCTAAAAGAAATAATAATTCATAAAAAGGAAAATTCAATTTCAGATGCACCATGGGGAAGCCCACTAGGACTAAGAGCAATTAAGTGGGAATAATAAAAAATGTGTGAAATATAAAAAACATCTTTTATGTAACAACTAAAGAAGTTTATGTTGTTCAAGCAATGTCATAAAGAAAACTGGCACTCCAACCGTATTGGCTGGGGTGTTAATTTTAAAGGCAAAAAATATTAGAGTAATCGTTGCTACTTTTTAAGTTTTATGTTATACTATTTTCATGAAAAATCATAAAGCTAAGGAGGAAAAAATAAAAGATGGGATTTTTTGATAAATTAAAACAAGGATTAAATAAAACAAAAATATCATTTGATGAGAAAATAAATAATGTATTTAGTAATTTTAGAAAAGTAGATGAAGAATTATTAGAAGAATTAGAAGAAGTACTAATAATGTCAGATGTTGGAACAGAAACATCTTTAAAAATAATAGCAACTTTAAGAGATAAAATAAAAAAAGAAAATATACAAGAAGAAGCACAGGTAAAGCAAGCTTTGAAAGATGTTATAAAAGATATATTAGATAAAGAAGACTCTAGCTTAAAATTAGAAACAGTGCCAGCAGTAATATTGGTAGTAGGAGTTAATGGTGTAGGAAAAACCACCTCAATAGGGAAAATAGCTAATAGACTAAAAAAATCTGGTAAAAAGGTAATAGTTGCAGCAGCAGATACCTTTAGAGCAGCAGCAGTAGAGCAACTTGAAGTATGGGCAAATAGGGCAGGATGTGATATTGTAAAAAAAGAAGAAGGCTCAGACCCAGCTTCTGTAGTGTATGATGCAATAGCAAAAGCTAAGGAAACAAATGCAGATATTTTAATATGTGATACAGCGGGAAGACTTCACAATAAAAAATATTTAATGGACGAATTGGAAAAAATAAAGAAAGTAATAGATAGAGAACTTCCAAATGCTTCAAAAGAAATATTGTTAGTATTAGATGCTACAACAGGCCAAAATGCAATAATGCAAGTAAAAGCCTTTAAAGAAACAGTAGATATAACAGGCCTTGTACTAACAAAATTGGACGGAACAGCCAAAGGCGGTGCTACAATAGGAATTGTAGAAGAAAACCACTTACCAATTAAATTTATAGGAGTTGGAGAGCAAATAGATGATATGGAAGTATTTAACAGTGAAGAATTTGTTAATGCTTTTTTAGACTAAAATTGGTAATAAACATAATAAATTTAGACCACAATATTAAAAAGCAAGAATTGAAGTAAAAAAATTTTTAGGAGGATTAAATGAGCGAAGAAAATATTGTAGAAAAAGCAAAACAAAAGCCAAATAAGAAAAGTAAAAAAAGATTTTTTATAGTTATAGCAGTCGCTTTTATTGCATTTATAGTTGCATATGTAATGTTTAGGGGCACATATTTAGAGACCTTAGAAATAGGCGAAAAATATATTACAGCATTTTGGCAAAACATAAAATATGCAGCAATTACAGTAATTATTAACTTTGGAATAATTTATTTTATGTTTTATATTACAAACATAAGAATAAGAAATGGGCTAAAAGAGTTTTTTGACCAAGAAAATAAAGAAATGCCAAAACTATTAAATAAATCAATTTCATTTATTATAGCAATAATAGTAAGCGCAGCGACTTCAAGCTTTATTATGGAAAAACTATTATTATGTTTTAATAGTGCACAATTTGGAATTCAAGATCCTATTTTTGGAATGGATATAGGATATTTTGTATTTCAAAAGCCATTTATAGAACTTGTAATTTGGTACTTTATGGCGATAATGGTAGCACTACTAATATATATGGCAATTTATTATATAGTGTCTTTCAATATGTTTTTTGATGGAGTAGATAGAAAGACTTTAAAAAATAGTGTTATTATAAAACAACTTACAACTTTTGCAATGATAATTACCTTGCTACTTGCAGCCCTTGTATTTGTAAAAACACAAGACATAGGCACAGAAAAATTTTTAACTTTAAAAAACGAAGAAACTTCATATTCTTTATATGGAGCAGGACTTACAGATGTAATTATTAAATTGTGGGGATATAGAATATTAGCTTTAGTTATGATTTTTTCTATATATAGAGGAATACAAAACTTTAAACAAGGTAAAAACAAAAAAGTATTAATATGCATATCAATTGTACCTGTTTATTTGGTAGGCTTATTCTTTACTTTAATTATATTCCAATCAGTTTTTATTACAACAAATGAATTAGACAAAGAGAAGAAATATATAGAAACAAATATAGAATATACGAAAAATGCATATGGAATAGATGCACAAGAAATAAGTATGCAAACACCAGAAGCAATAACTAGCCAAGACATTACTAAATATGAGGACGTATTAAATAATGTAAACCTTATGGATAGTGATATAGTTTTAAAAGACTTAAATAATGGACAAACAGCAAAAGGATATTATTCATATAGAGATACACAAGTTGGAAAATATCTAATAAATGGAAAAACTCAATTAGTATATTTATCACCAAGAGAAATAATAAGCAGTACAGGCACATATAATAACAAAACCTATGAATATACACATGGATATAGTACAATAGTAACTTCAGCAACTACTACAACTGAAAGTGGAAATTTAAATCATATGCAAAAAGGCTTTGAAAAAACAAATGAAGCAATTACAATAACACAGCCACGAATTTATTTTGGAACACAAACAAATGATACAGTTGTTATAAATAGTAAAGATAAAAAAGAATTTGACTATCCAATTTTAGATTCAGCAGAAGCTGAAAATGCAGAAAATGTATATACTGGAGAAGCTGGATTACAATTAAATTTTATAGATAGAATAATACTTGCAATAAAAGAAGGAGATTTAAAGTTAGCTTTTTCAGGAAATGTTACTAGCGAAAGCAAAATATTAACAAATAGAAATATAATAAAAAGAGCTAAAACAGTGATGCCATACTTAATGTATGACGAAAATCCATATACAGTTGTAAATGATGAAGGAAGAATAATATGGGTATTAGATGCATATACAATATCTGATAGTTATCCATATTCTCAAAAAACAACAATAAGACAAAGTGCTACAAGCAAAATGGAATTAAACTATATAAGAAATTCAGTTAAAGTATTAATAGATAGTTATGATGGAACAATATCTTTTTATATAACAGATAGAACAGACCCAATTGCCATGGCGTACAAAAACATATATCCAGATTTATTTATGGATTTAGAAGAGAAAATACCTGCAGATATAAGTGAACATTTTGTATATTCAAAATATTTATATGAAATTCAAGCAGACATAATTGCTAGATATCATAATGTTCAAGCAGATGTATTATACAGAAGCAATGATATATGGGAAGTTGCAAGCTATAATGTAGGAAAAGTGGTAACAAAAACAGGTACAGATATAGAACCATATTATACTATGGTTAAAACTGAAAATGAAGAAGAACAACAATTAGGGTTAGTACTTTTATATACACCACAAGGAAAGCAAAATCTAATTTCATATTTAGTAGGAACTTGTGATACAAGTGGAAAAAGTAAACTTACAATCTATAAATATCAAGCAGATACCAATGTACTAGGACCTATGCAATTAGATACACAGTTATCACAAGATGAAAGAATTGTAAAAGAATTAGAAACTTTAAATATAAATGGAATAAAAATAATAAAAAATATGGTATTAGTTCCATTAAATGACAAAATTCTATATGTAGAGCCTATATATATTCAATACCTTAATGAAAAAGATTCTTTACCAACACTAAAAAAAGTAATAGTATCATCAGGTAATAAAATAGCAATAGGAGATACATTAAAACAGGCCTTAACAAATTTGGTTTCAAAAGAAGCGGTAGATATAGAAATAGAAAATACAGATACAATAGAAGATTTAATAAATACAATAATAAATGCCAACAATAACCTAACAACTTCAAATGAAAGCAATAATTGGGAAATGATGGGCAAAGATGTAAGCAAACTACAAGAACTAATAGACAAATTAGAAAAATTAGTAAAAGAAAATAAAGCAAAAAATGAAATCGAAAACAAAGAAATAATTAGCAATACTTTAGTAAACGAACTAGACTAAAGGACATTTGGGGACGGGTCAATTTTGTCCTTTACATAAAGTATAAATAAAAAATAAAAAGTATAATTTTGAAAAATAAATGCACCCTAATTATAAAGGGTGTATTTTTATGTTTGGAAAAAAGAAAAAAGAAGAAAAAGAAAGTATATTAATAAATCAAATAGATGATTTAAACCAAAAATTATTGGAAAGTAATATAATAGAAATAAGTCAGTTATTAGGAAATAGAAAAAGATTGCTAGTAGTAAACTTAATTTCTGGAATTTCAAAAGGAATTGGCATTGGAATAGGAGTAACGCTAATAACTGCAATACTTGTGTGGATTTTGCAAAAAATAGTAACTTTAAATATTCCAATAATAGGTGAATATGTTGCAGATATTGTAGAAATAGTAATGAAGGAATACTAAGGACACTAGGCGGCTATTTATTTTTGAATTTTGCAAGTTACATAAAGGCACATATTTGATTAAAATTACAAATCAGTATAAAAAGCGAGAAATTGAATATTTTTCTTGCTTTTTTTAGTATACAATTATATAATAAGCATGTAAAAAAATAAAAGAAAAAATGGAGGAATATACAAATGAATTTAGCAAACAAATTAACAATATTTAGAATAATTTTAGTGCCAATTATGATAATTGTAACTTTTTTTAATATACCGGGGGAATTCTTAGGAATACCAACTGTTTCGTGGATTTTGAACCTTATATTTATTATTGCTTCTATAACAGATAAGTTAGATGGTTATATTGCAAGAAGCAGAAACCAAGTTACTACTTTTGGAAAATTTTTGGACCCTATTGCAGACAAAATACTAGTAATAACAGCAATGATAATTTTAGTTGAAATGGGAAAACTTCCAGCATGGATTCCTACAATTGTAGTATTTAGAGAATTTATAGTATCTGGTTACAGATTAATAGCTGTTGAAAAAGGTGGGAAAGTAATTGCTGCTAGTATTTGGGGAAAATTAAAGACTGTAACACAAATGATAGCAATTATTTTAGCATTTATAGATAACAATAGCTTTGGCGCTATATTTACAAACAGTTTAACAGGAGGCTATGAAATTGCTATAAATAGTCTTACAACATTAATGATGATAGTATCTGTAATTGCTACAATTTTTTCTGGAATAGACTATTTAAAAGGTGGAAAAGAATTATTAAAGGATAAATGAAAATGAAAGAAAAAATAGATATTTTAATGGCTACATATAACACAAATATAAATTTTTTGAAAGCACAAATAGAAAGTATTTTAAAGCAAACATATACAAATATAAATCTTTTAATTAGCGATGACTTATCTACTAACCAAAGTGTAAGAGAAACGCTAAAAGAGTATGCAAGTAAAGATGAAAGAATAACACTATATTTTCAAGAAAAAAATTTAGGGTATTTAAAGAATTTTGAATTTTTACTTACAAAGTCAACAGCAGAATATATATGTTTTTCAGACCATGATGACATATGGTATGAAAATAAAATTGAAAAGTGTATAAAAGTTTTAAAAGAAAAAAATGTAGATTTAGTATATTCAGATTGCAAGCAAATAGATGAAAATGGAAAGGTTTTGCAGGATAGCTATTTGAAATACAAAAACTTACCACAAGTAAATGGAAAAGAAAATATTTTAGCTTTTTCAAGGCATATTGCAATTGGATGCTCATGTATGTTTACAAAAAAAATAAAAGAGCAAATGTTACCTTTTACTGAAAGTGTAATGGCTCATGATTGGATAAATGTATATTTGGCAGCTAAACAAAATGGAATAGCTTGCATAGATGAACCTTTATTTGAATATAGGCTTCATAGTTCAAATGCCTTTGGAGGAAGAAGCTTAAAACAAAACTTAAGTATGTGGAAACAGGAAAATGGAAAAAGCTATAAAGCTTACAAAAAATATAGAAATGAAAGAGTAATAAAAAAGGCATATTTAGACGGAAGCTTAATGTGTTTGGAATATAGAAATAAACTTAATTTACCAAAAAATAAAAAAGAAGAAGAGGTAATTGAATATTATAATAAATTACTAAAAACAAAAATATTAAATCTTCAATTATCAAAATACAATAAATATTTAGCATACAAAAATATAGGAAAAAGAAGAATAAAAGAAGAAGGAATATTTCATTTTCCACTAATTTCTTACTTACTATATTTATTATAATACCCCAAATGCACTAAGTTATTTTGAGGTAAATAAAGAAAGGAAATGTAATGGAATTTATAAAATCTGTAATAAAAAATAAAAAATTAATATGGCAATTAGGAAAAAATGATTTTAAAAATCGTTTTGCTAGTACAAGCCTAGGTAGTATATGGGGCTTTTTACAACCATTTGTATTTATGTTTACATATGTAATTGTATTTCAATATATACTAAAAACAGGAAGCGCTGGAAATGACCCTTATGTAGTATGGTTTTTACCAGCCATGGCAATGTGGCAATGGCTAAACGATAGCATAATGAGTGCAAGTAATTCTATAAGAGCATATAGCTATTTGGTAAAAAAAGTAGTATTTCCAGTGGATGTAATACCCATGATTTCAATAGTAGCTTCAAGCTTTGTAGCATTATTTTTAGTTGCAGTTGCAACTATAGTTTGCGTAATATTTGGATATATTCCAAACATATTAGAACTAATATATGTGATTTTTGCAACATATTGCTTTATTATAGCTTTTACAAGATTCACCTCTGCTGTAACAACAGTTGTACCAGACTTTTCAAATTTACTTGGTATAGCAATGCAATTATTCTTCTGGTTTACACCAGTAGTATGGAATTTAAGTATGTTGGAAAATCATCAAAAGATATTAACTTTAGTAAAATGCACACCATTTACATATTTGGTAACAGCTTTTAGAGAAGTATTTATAGAAGGAAATATTGTAACACAAAACAACTTTTTATTTACAATAGTTTTCTGGGCAATTACAATTGTTATGTTTGTTTGGGGAAATAGTGTATTTAAAAGAAACAAAAAAGATTTTGCAGATGTATTGTAGAAAGATAATAGACAAAAGGAGAGATAGTTTATAAAAATGCCAGATAATAATGAAAAAATAATGATAAACATAGAAAATTTAAACAAAAATTATAAAATGTTTAAAAATAAAAAAGATAGATTAATTGAAACGATAATTCCAAAATATGAAAAACACACAGATTTTGCAGCAATAAAAAATTTAAACCTACAAGTAAAAAAAGGTGAAGTATTAGGAATTTTAGGAAAAAATGGGGCAGGAAAATCAACTTTATTAAAAATGATTACAGGGGTTGCAGTTCCAACTTCTGGTAAAATGGAGATAAATGGCAAAATAAGTTCACTTTTAGAGTTAGGAACAGCTTTTAACCCAGAACTTACAGGAGAAGAGAACATATATCAACACGGGCAAGTTATGGGACTTACTAAAAAAGAAATAGAAGCTAAAAAGCAAGAAATAATTGACTTTGCAGATATAGGGGAGCATCTATCACAACCAGTAAAAACGTATTCTTCTGGTATGTTTGCAAGACTTGCATTTGCATGTGCAATAAATGTTGACCCAGACATATTAATTGTAGATGAAGTTTTATCTGTTGGAGATATTGCTTTTCAATTAAAATGCTTTAAAAAATTCCAAGATTTTAAGCAAAAAGGAAAAACTATTCTTTTTGTAACACATAATGTTTCAGATGTGCTAAAAAACTGTAGTAGAGTAATTATTTTGGAAAACGGAGCAAAAACTTTTGATGGAGAAACTAAAGAGGGAGTGGAACTTTACAAAAAGATAATTACTGGAAATTCTAAGCAAAAAGAGCAAACCAAAATAGAAAATGGAAAGCAAATAAAAAGCAAGAAAAAAGAAGATGAAAAAAATAGCTGGAAAATTCATTTTAACCAAAATCCAAATTTAATTGAATATGGAAATTTGAAGGCAGAAGTTATAGATTATGGAATTTTTGATGAAAAAGGCAACTTTTTAAATGTTATAGATAATGAAAAAGAAGTAATATTAAAATCAAAAATTAGGTTTAACAAAAAAGTGGACAACCCTATATTTACAATGACGGTTAAAAACTTTAACGGAATTGAAATAGCAGGTACAAATTCTATGATAGAAAAAATATATCCAGGCACATATGAAGAAGGAGATATAGTAACAGTTGAATTTAAGCAAAGGTTGCCAATTGCACCTGGAGCATATAGTTTATCTTTTAGCTGTACACACATAAATGCTAAAGGAGAGTTAGAAGTACTAAACAGAAAATATGAAGCTTTGCTAGTAGAAATAATTTCTAGCAAAGATTGTGTGGGAATAGTAAAGCTAGATACAAAAATAAAAATAGAAAAATTGAATATGGCTGAAAAATAAATTGAATTTTGGCTACTTCTAAAAAGATACCTATAAAAGGAATGAAAAAATGAAAAAGAACAGAAAACTTAACAAGAGTAAAATAAAGAAAATAAGCATATTTTTTATGATAGTATTGCTAATTATAATGGTTGCAATTTTTATAATAAATAAAAATAAAAGTATAGAACTAACTCAGCTAGGAAATCAAACAGAAAAGCAAATGATGGGATATGTAATAAAAACAAAAAATAATAAAATAATTGTAATAGATGGTGGAAATGCAGAAGATTCACAAAATCTTGTGAATTATTTGGAAAAATACAATAAAAAAGTAGACTATTGGTTTATTACACATGTTCATGATGACCATGCAGGAGCATTTGTACAAATTGTAAATAATGAAGAGGTCAATATTTCAAATGTAATAGCTTCTACAAATGATTATGAATGGTATGAAACTTATGAACCAGGGAGAAAAGAATTTTCTAAGAAGTTTTTAAATACTTTACAAAATAATGCAAAAATAAAAAATAAAGTACATCAAGCAAAATTAAACGAGAAAATAAACATAGATGGAATAAAAGCTGAAATTTTAGGAATTAAAAACCCAGAAATTACAGAAAACTCAGGAAATGAACAAAGCTTAGTTATAAAGTTCAATACAGGAAGAACAACATTTTTAGTGCTTGGAGATACAGGAGTAAATTTAAGTAAAAAGTTATTAGATACTCAAAAAGAAAAACTAAAATCAGATATAGTGCAAATGTCACACCATGGACAAAATGGAGCAACAAAAGAACTGTATAGTCAAATACAACCACAAATATGTATGTGGCCAACACCTGAGTGGCTATGGAAGAATGATTCTGGAACAGGTGAAGATTCAGGAACTTGGAAGACAAAAGTAACTAGAAAATGGATGGAAGAATTAAACGTAAAAGAAAACTATGTAGAAAAAGATGGGAATATTACTATAAAAATAAAGTAAAGGAATGTGATTAAGTATGGAGCAAATAGATATTTTACTTGCAACATATAATGGTGAAAAATACTTAAAAGAGCAATTAGATAGCATACTAAATCAAACATATACAAATTTTAGGCTATTAATTTCAGACGATTGTTCAAAAGATTATACAAGACAAATATTAAAAGAATATGAAAAAAAAGATAGCAGAATAAAATTATTTTTTCAAGAAAAAAATTTAGGATATGTAAAGAATTTTGAATTTTTACTAACAAAAGTAGAAAACGAAATATATGCTCTTTCAGACCAAGATGATGTTTGGAACAAAGATAAAATTGAAAAAACATACAATAAACTAAAAAAAGATAATGCAGATTTAGCATTTACAGACTTAGAGGTTGTAAACGAAAAGTTAGAAACTATGTATCCATCTTTTAATAATTATATGATGCTTTCAAGAAAAATAGAAAAATATGTAGATGATTACAAAATGCAATATTTGTACAATTGTGTAACAGGATGCACATTAATGTCTAAAAAAGCATTTTTAGATAAAATAATTCCTATTCCAACAGATTCAAAATATGTAATACATGATACATGGATAGGTTTAATTGTGGCTCTATATGGGAAAGTTACATATTTAAATGAAACCACTATAAAATATAGGCAACATGGAGGAAACCAAGTTGGAAGCAACCATATATCACACAAATTTACAAAATTAGAACAGGTACGAAATTTGTTTATAAATGTTAAATATCAATTATTTAAAACATATGTAAATAATAATAATGTATTTCCCGAAAATATACAAAAACAAAACTTAGAATCTTACAATTATTTTGAAATGCTAAAAAATAAAAAATATATAAATTTTAGAGATTGGAAGATATTCCACCAACTATACAAAACAGAAACTTTTAAATATTACATAGAGAATTTTGCAATATTAAATTTACCAATTTTAGCAAATATACCATTTAAAATAAGGCATTTTATTTTAAAATTACAAGGAAGAAGATAAAATAAAAGGGAGAAAAAATATGTATTTGAATTTGAAATTCTATCAAGAAGAAGAGGAAAATTTAGTAAATAAACGAGATACAGTTGTAGAAAATTATGTATTAAATTGGTATCCTTTTAAAGGAGAAAGCTCTATATTAGAAATAGGAGGAAATGCAGGAAAATTCACTGAGCTTTTAAGTAAAAAGGCTACAAGAGTGGTAACAATAGAAAATAACTTAGAAAACGCAAAAAATATTGCAAAAGAACATGAAAACATAGAAAACGTAGAAATTATAGTAGGAAATTTAAAAGATATAAAACTAGAAGAAAAATTTGACTATATACTTTTAATTGGAACTTTGCCATATGTAGCGACAAAAGAGCAAAATACTTCTAAAGAAATTTTAAGAAGACTAGGAAATTTATTAAAAGAAGACGGAAAAATATTGCTTTGTGTAGATAATAGATTTGGAATAAAATACTTTGTGGGAAATCCAGAAAATTACTTAAATAAAAAATTTGTTGGACTTTTAAATTACAACAATGAAGAAGAAAAAATAGAAACCTACACAAAACAAAAATTGATTAACCTTTTAGAAGAAACAGGATATAAATATAAAAATTTTTATTATCCTTTACCAGACTATAGAGTTCCAAATGTAATATTTTCAGACAAAAGCTTGCCAAAATATAATACAATAGACAAATATACACCATATCCAGTAGAAAATGCAGATATATTAGTAAATGAAATAGATTTATTTAGGGAAATTTTAAAGGCAGATGAAAATATGTTTACATTTTTTGCTAATGCATATTTTGTAGAAGCCTCCAAAAAAGTTTTTAATGCAAAATATGAGTATATTTCATTTAATAATATGAGAAAATCTAAGTATAGACTTATAACCAAAATAACACCAGAATATGTAGAAAAAGAAGTAGTAAGTGATGAGGCAATAAAGCACTATGAGCAAATAAAAGAAAACATTTCACTATTAAATAAAGAAAATATTAATATGTTAGATTCTGTTCAAAATGAAAAAATAGTAAGCACATACATAAACCAAGAAAATATGCTTTCAAATGTACTAACCAAAAAATTGGAAGAAGGAAACAAAGATGAAGTATATTTTATAATAGATAAGTTTTATGATAAAATAAAAAAATCTTCAGAAGTGTTAAAAAATTCAGAAAAAACAATATTTGATGAAAACGACATAATAATTACAAAAGAAGAAAAGGACAAGCTACATTTTTTAGAAAATGGTTTTTGGGATATGACATTCAAAAATTGTTTTTATATAGAAAATGAGTTATACTTTTTTGACCAAGAATGGAAAGAAAAAAACATTCCAGCAGAATATATTTTATATAGGTCTTTTGTATATACAATTTCACTAAGAAGATTTGTAAATATAGAAGAATTAATAAGAAAATATGAATTAGAAGAATTTTTAGAGATATTTAAGTTATTAGATGTAAAATTACAAGAAAAAATAAGAGATGAAGAAGTATGGGAATTTTACAACCAAAAACATTATTTTGATATAGATGCTACAAAACAAGAAATGCAAAATATGAAAATAAGGGAAGAAGCAAAAGATAAAGCAATAGAGAATTTGCAAAAACAAATACAAGAATTACAAAATCAAAAAATATCTACATTTGTAAAAAGAAAAATAAAAAGAATAGTAGGGAGAAAAGAAAATGAATAAAAAAATTAATATTTATAAAAATCGAAAAGAAAAGTTAAACATAGAAAATCCTAAAAAAGTAAGTGTTGTTATACCAAACTATAATTACCAAGATTTTATAACAGAAAGAATTGACTCAATATTAATGCAAACATATCCTATTTATGAATTAATTATATTAGATGATTGCTCAACAGATAACAGTGTAAAAGTAATAGAAAATAAAATAAAAGACATAAAAGATATAAAAGTAACATTTATAAAAAACGAGAAAAATAGTGGATGCGTATTTAAACAATGGAAAAAGGCCTTTGAACTAGCAGAAGGTGATTATATATGGATTGCAGAAGCAGACGACAGTGCTGAAAATAATTTTGTGGAAGAGGTAATTAAAGGTTTTGACGATAAAAATGTAGTAATTTCTTATTGCGAATCTGCAAGAATAGACGAAAACAATATGTTAATAAGGGAAAAATCAGACGACTTATATGATATGTGTAGAACAGGTGAATGGAATTCAAATTACACAAAAGACGGAAAAGACGAAATAATAGAACATTTAAGTGTAACAAATACTATTTTAAATGTTTCAAGTGTAATGTGGAAAAAACAAGATTACAGCGAAATATTAGAAAAAGCAACAGAATTTAAAGTGGCAGGAGATTGGTATATTTATTACAATGCACTAAGAAACGGAAAAATAGCTTGGAACTCAAAACCACTAAATTATTACAGAAAACATAGCAAATCTGTATGCACAACAGTAAAAGCAGATGTAGAATTTAAAGAAATTTGTAGATTGCAAGATGAAATTACTGAGTTATATGAATTACCAAAAGAAATAAAAGAAAAACAAGAATTAAGAAGAAGCTTTATGCTTCCACTAATATCAGAAGAAGTATTAAATGAATATAGAAGAACACATTATGACCCAAACGCAAAAAAGAAAATAGCATGGGTAATTCCTCATCCAGGAAAAGGGTCAGGAGGACATAGAACAATTATTCAAAATGTAAATGCTTTAATAAGGCAAGGGTATGAGTGTGACATATATGTAGAAGATGATAATGTTTCTACAGCAGAAATGGTTAAACAAAAAATAAATGAATATTATGAGCCATGTGATGCAGGTGTATATGTAGGAATTCGTATGAGGAAAGATTATGATATAGTATTTGCAACAGGCTGGCAAATAGTAGAATTTGTAAGAAATCTACCTGCAAAACATAAAGGATATTTTATACAAGACTTTGAGCCATGGTTCTTCCCAATGGGTGACCAATATATAATTACAGAAAATTCATATAGATATGGCTTTAAACCTGTAACAATAGGAAAATGGCTTGCACATAAAATGCTTGCAGAATATGAAAATCCAGTAGAATATTTTGATTTTGGTGCAGATTTAAATGTTTACAAAAAATTGGACAATGTAAAAAAAGAAAATGCAATTTGCTTTGTATATCAACCAGAAAAATCAAGAAGATGTGATTATATAGGTCTAAAAGCATTAAGAATTGTAAAGACTTTAAGACCTGACATACAAATATATTTGTATGGTTCAAACATGCCAGCAACTTTTGATTTTGAATGTAAAAACTTAAACATTATACCAATTACAAAATGTAATGAATTATACAACAAATGCAAAGTTGGAGTATGTATGAGTGCTTCAAACCCTTCAAGAATACCATTCGAAATGATGGCAGCAGGACTTCCAGTAGTAGAACTATACAAAGAAAACAATATATATGATATGCCAGATGAAGGAGTTTTACTTGCAAGACCTACACCAGAGGCAATTGCAAGTGCAATAATTCACTTAGTAGATAGTGAAGAAGAAAGAAACAAAATGTCAGAATTTGGTGTAAAATATATGCAAGATTATCCACTAGAAAGAGGATTTAAACAATTTTTAAAAGCGGTAGATGATATGCTAAATACTGATTACAATAACACAGAAGCAATAAATCCAATTTATAATAAAAAGCCATTTGAAGCTACAAAAGAAGCTACACAAATTGCTAAAACCATGACACCAGTAGTACATGTAGATGAAAGAGGAAAAGTATATAGATTTTTAAGAAGAGTAAAAAGAAAATTAAGGGAAATCTTAGTTAAAATGGGTATAAAAAAATAAAGAAAGGTAACCTATTAGATGAATAAATTAATTATAAAAGCTAAAAATTTTAGACAAAGTATAAGACAAAATGGAATGAAAACAGAAGTAAGAAGATTAAAAAATTATATAAAATATAGAAAAACAGTATTAAACGCATATGAAGAATGGCAATTATTAAACGAACCAAATAAAGAAGAAATAGAAGAGCAAAAAAAATATGAGCCATTGTTAGATACTAAATTTACAATAATTACTAGTAAGGATAATGAGAATATAGATATTTCAAACCAAACATATGAAAATTATAGTATACAATTTTTTGATGCTGATAAATATTTAGAAAATATAAAAAAACTAAGAAGTGACTATTGTATATTTATAGCAAAAGGCATAGAGATGTTGCCTTTTGCACTATATGATATAGAAAGATTTATAGAATATAATGAATGTAATTTAATTTACGCAGACAATGACTATTTAATAGATGGAAAAAGAGAAAATCCAAACTTTAAGCCACATTTTGCCTATGATAATATACTTTCAAAAAATTATTTTGGAAATTTTATAATAATAAAGACTAAATTTTTGCAGGAAAATGAAAACATTTTGGAAAATTTAAGTAAAACAGAACCAATATATAATATAATTTTAAATACAATTACTAAAACTAACAGAATAATGCATATAGATAAAATTTTATATAGTGTTAAAGAAGAAAAAATAGACGAAGAAGAACAAATTGATATTATAAAAAGATACTTAGAAAAAAATAATATAAAATATGACAGAGTAAGAAAAGGAAAATTTGAAGGACAATATAAAATAGACTACACTATAAAAGAAAACGCTAAAATATCAATAGTAATTCCAAATATGGACCATATAGAAGACTTAGAAAAAGCAATTAACTCTATACTAAAGTCTAGCTATAAAAATTACGAAATTGTTGTAGTTGAAAATAATAGTAAAAACCAAGAAACATTTGAATATTATGAGAAAATAAAGAAACAAGATGCACGAATAAAAGTAATAAAAATGGAAATAAAGGAATTTAATTATTCAAAAATTGTTAATTTTGGTGTGGAAAATTCAGAAGGTGAATATATAGTACTTTTGAACAATGATATTGAAGTTATAACAAATGATTGGTTAGAGCAAATGCTTATGTATGTGCAAAGAAAAAGTGTTGGAATATGTGGTGCCAAATTATATTTTAACGATAGAAGTATTCAACACGCAGGAGTAACCATTGGAATAAGAGGACTAGCAGGCCACAAATATAGAGAAATAGAAGAAAGTGATTTTACCAAAAATGATAGTATAAACTATGTGCAAGATTTAAGTGCAGTAACAGCAGCATGCTTTATGGTAAAAAAAGACTTATACAACAAACTATTAGGTTTTGACGAAAAATTGGCTGTAGCCTTCAATGATGTTGATTTTTGCTTAAAAGTAAGAAAAGAAAAATTACTAATTGTATATAACCCATTTGTAGAACTATATCATTATGAATCTAAATCTAGGGGACAAGATGATAGCCCAGAAAAACAAAAAAGATTTGCTAAAGAATATGAATTATTCGTAAAAAGGTGGAGAAGAACAATAGCAAAAGGTGACCCATACTATAACATCAATTACAGATTAGATGTAGATGTACCAACAATTAATTACAATAAAAGAAGGTAAAGGCCAAAAGAAGAATCCTAGCAATTTAGAAGTTGGAAAAAACTCCAACTTCTAAATCCTTAAATCAAGAAAGGAATAAGAAATGAAAAGCATAATAAATAAAAAATCGATAACTATATTTACAATTATTGCATATGTATTAGCAATTTTAGTGTTTGAAATAGGCTATTGCAACACACAGCTAGTAATAGGCAAATTAGAAGGAAAAAGTGATATAAACTATTATTTTTCACCTGCTAGAGTACTAATTTATGCTTTATTTTTAATATTATACATAATTTTTAAAAATAAATTTATAGAAGAAGCTCAAAATGCAGCGCAAAATAAATATAAAAGAGTATTTATATATGTAAGTGTTATAGCTACAATAATAGCAATAATTATAGCAGGAGTTGCCTGCTATAAAAAGCCTGTTATAACTAGAGGGATATCTATTGGAGTAATTACAGCTATATTGTGGAGTATTTTTATAATATATGTTTCAAATAACCATGTAAAAAATATGATAGTTATTGGATGTACAATAGGATTAATATTCTCTATTGTAACAAAATTTAATCATTCAACAGACGAGAAAAAGCACTTTATGACAGCTTTTAATGTATCATATTTTAATTTAGATTATTACAAACATCCAATAACAGATGAGAAAATAAATAACATAAAACATTTTCTAAGGTACAATGAAATAGAAGAAGACCTTCTAAAACCATATGCACCACAAATAACAAATGAAGTAAATATGGACGATATGCCTTCAACACCAACTTCTTATAATTTCTTATTATATGTATTTCCAGCAGCAGGAATATTTATGGCACGCACTTTAGGCGGAAGCATAATAGATATGTATATACTAGGAAGGGTATTTAACCTAGCATTGTACATTATACTAACTTGCATAGCACTTAAACTAATACCATTTAAGAAAAATATATTTTTAACAGTATTTTTAATGCCTATGATGGTACTACTAGCAGGAACCTTTTCTATAGATGGAGCTTGTATAGGATTAGTTTCAATATTTATAGCATATTGCCTAAAAATTTATAAAGAAAGCACAACAATTTCTTTAAAACAATTTTTAATATTAGTTGGCTTATTTGCATTAATGCTACTTGCAAAATCTATGGCATACATATTGGTAGGATTTATGGTATTTATATTGCCAATTACAAAAACAATAAAGAAAAACAAAAAATATATACCAGCAATGGTAGCCTTTTTAATAATAGCAATAATTGCAGTTTGTTCATTTGTACTTTATGAAAGAAACACAAAAATGTTTTCAGATACCAGAGGCGAAGGAAATGTAGATGCAGAAGAACAATTAAATTATATGCTAAAAAATCCACTTCATGATGTACAATTAGCAATAGAGCATTCAAAAAATACACTATTAAATTATAGCTGGTATGATGGGTTAAACGAAAAAGTATTTTTTGGACAAGACTCATCAGCAGTATTTTTAGTAATGATGTTATTTACTTTATATATAGCGCTAACAGAAGATGACTACAACTTTGGTAAAAAAGAAAAAATAATATTTTTAGTAACCTTTATGCTAGTATTTGGAATGACTTCAGCAATGCTATATGTTACATTTACACAAGTTGGAGCACTTAATGTAAAAGGATACCAAACTAGATATATAGTGCCAATATTACCTTTGGTATTGTTTGCACTTTCAAACAGCAAAGTAATTACAAATAAGGAGAAAACTAAGAATAGAACAATGAACGTCACAATAGTAATGGCAATATTTATTTTAATTTCTATTGCTCAATCTATTGTAATAAAGTAAAGTATTATAGAAGGGAATGAACTAAAAAATGAAAACATTAATAATAATACCAGCTTATAACGAAGCTTTAAACATAGAAAAAACAGTAAAAGATGTTGTGATAAACACACAATATGACTATGTAATAATAAATGATTGTTCAAAAGACAATACCAAAGAAATTTGTGAAAAAAATGGCTTTAATGTTGTATCACTTCCTATAAATTATGGGCTTACATCAGGAATACAATTAGGTATGAAATATGCATATAAAAATAACTATGATATAGCGATTCAATTTGATGGAGATGGACAACACCAAGCAAAATATTTAAAAAATTTGGTAAATGAAATTGAAACTAAAAATTGTGATATAGCAATAGGTTCAAGATTTGTAGAAAAGAAAAAATCAAATTCTTTAAGAATGTTTGGTAGTAATTTAATTTCTTTTTGCATAAAAATAACAACAGGAAAAACAATAAAAGACCCAACTTCTGGAATGAGAGCATATAACAAAAGAGCAATAGAAGAATTTGTGAAAAATAAAAGCCTTACACCTGAACCAGATACCTTAGTATATATGATGAAAAAGGGAATGAAAGTAAAGGAAATTCAGGTGGAAATGAGTGAAAGAGAATTTGGAGAGAGCTATTTAAAACCATTAAAAGCTATGGAATATATGTTAAACATGGTATTTTCAATATTGTTTATTCGTTCAACAACCAAAAAAGAAAAAGGAGGCAAATAAAATGTCTATAACTTTAAGAATTATACTAATACTAAGCTCTATTCTTTCTTTTATACTATGCATAAAAAGAATAAAGCAAAGTAAACTAAAAGTAACAAATTCAATGATTTGGATGCTAGGAAGTTTAATTTTAATATTAATGAGCATTTTCTCAGAAGGAGTGGAATGGATAGCTATAAAATTAGGTTTTATAGCACCAGTAAACTTTGTATTTCTTATAATTATAGCATTTTTACTAATAGAAGTGTTTATAAACAATGTAAGAATTACACAGCTAAACGAAAAAATAAAAGAATTGGCACATTGTATAGCCTTAAAAGAAGCAGAGGAAAAGAGTAACGAGAAAAAACTATAGAATAAATGGAGTGAATATAAAGTGACAACAGATAAAAAAAATGTAATTTGGAACATACTTGGAGCAAGCGCAAATGCTTTTAACTCATTGTTTTTTACAATAATAGTTACCAGAGTAAATGGAATAAATGATGCGGGAATATTTACGTATTGCTTTGCAACAGCATGTTTATTATACATGATAGGAGTATATGCAGGAAGAACCTTTCAAGTAACAGACACCAAAAATCAAAATTCAGATACAGACTATATATACCATAGAGTACTAACTTGTATAATAATGATGCTAGTAACAGTAATATTTGGAGTAATAAAAGGCTTTGAAGCCTATAAATTTGCCGTTTTTGTGGCACTTTGTTTATTTAGATGTATAGAAGCTTTTGCAGAAAGCATATATGCAGTAATTCAAAAAAACAAACAGCTTTATAAAGTTGGATTTTCAATGTTTATAAAAGCAATAGTTGGACTAGCCTTATTTTTAGTAATAGACCTAATAACCAAAAACATGTTAATTTCTTGTGTAAGTGTAGTTATTGTAAATATAGTATTTATTCTACTATATGATGTAAAAAATATAAAACAAGTGAAAATTACATCAAGCAAATTTACAAAAGCAGCAATGATAAATTTATTTAAAATAGGATTTTTTACATTTGCATTAACATTTTTAGGCAATTACTTAATAAATATTTCAAGATATGCAATAGATGATATATTAACAAATGATGTTCAAACAATATTTGGAATAATACTTATGCCAGCAAGCATGATGGGACTTTTAGGACAATACATAATTCAGCCATCTTTAACTAAAATATCAGAGTACATAAAAAACAAAGAATATACAAACCTAAAAAATATATTTATAAAATTAGTGGGAATAAATTTCATGTTAGGAATAATAGTAGTAATATGTGCATATTTCCTAGAGGTGCCTGTATTAGGACTAGTATATGGAATAAATCTTAAACCATATTTTATAGGAATGATGATAATAGTAATAGGTTCAATACTATATAGTTTAAGCACAATATTATCTGCAATATTAATAGCAATGAGAAAGACAGGAATGCAAACCTTAATGTATTTTATAACAGCAATTATTTCGACTGTAATGGCATATACACTAGTAAAATATATAAAAATTGACGGAGCATGCATAACATATTTTGTTACAATGTTTATAATAGCTACAGCATTTTTAATATATACAATATGGAACTTAAAAAAATATAGAAAAGAATGGAAAATAAAGGAGAAAAAATGAAAATATCAATAATAACAGCAACATTTAATTCAGCAAAAACTTTAAGCCAAACTTTAGAAAGTGTACTTAAACAAACCTACCACGATTATGAACATATAATAGTAGACGGCCTTTCAAAAGATAATACAATGGAAATAGTAAAACAATATGAAGCAAAATATAATGGAAAATTAAAATATATTTCAGAAAAAGATACAGGTATATATGATGCAATGAATAAAGGAATAAAAATGGCAACAGGAGATGTAATAGGAATACTTAATTCAGACGATATATATGCAAATGAAAAGGTTTTGCAAACAATTGTAGATAAATTTGAAAAAACAAATTGTGATGGAACATATGCAAATTTAATATTTATGGATGAGGAAACAATGTCAAAACCAAAAAGAATATGGAAGTCACCTTATGGAAAATTAGAAAATGGCTGGCACCCAGCACATCCAACATTGTATTTAAAAAAAGAAGTTTATGACAAAATAGGGCTATTTAACCTAAAATATAGAATTGTTGCAGACTATGACTTTATGATAAGAGTAATGAAAGACAAAAATATAAAATTAGAATACATAGATGAATATATTGTATATATGAGAGTTGGAGGAACAAGCACAGCAGGACTAAAAGGGTATATTAAAAACCTAAAAGAATCACATATAGCGCTTAAGGACAATAAAATAAAAAATCCGACAATAGTTGATATAAAGCGCATTTTTAGAACAATGAAACAAATGATAATAAAAAATAAAAGAAAAATTCAATAAATACTTGACTTTTTTGTAAATAAGGTATATGTTAATATATGGAAAAAGCTGGAAATAAAGTTTAAAAAAGATAAGGAGAAACAATATGAAAATTCTAATTACAGGTGCCAATGGAATGTTGGCCAAAGCTATGGTAGAAAAATTTAAGGAAAATAATGAGTTAATATTAACTGATGTAACAGGAACAGGGGCAACGTTGGATATTACAAATTTCAAAGAAGTAAAGGATTTTGTAGCTAAAACTAAACCAGAAATGATAATAAATTGCGCAGCTTATACAAATGTTGATAAAGCTGAAGAAGAAAAAAGTTTAGCTAAAAAAATTAATACAATAGGTCCAAAAAATTTAGCGATTGTAGCAAAAAAGAATGATTGCTTATTAGTACATTTTAGTACAGATTATGTATTTGGTGGGGATTTACCAGTAGAAGAATTGTATAGAGAAGACGATAAAAAGACACCAGTAACAGTATATGGAAAAACAAAATTAGCAGGAGAAAAAGAAATACAAGCTCATGCAGATAAGTATTATATTTTTAGAACAGCATGGCTTTACGGAGAAGGAAAGAATTTTGTAAAAACCATGATTAAACTTGGAAGAGAAAACAGCCAAGTAAAAGTTGTAGCAGATCAACACGGAAGCCCAACATATACTAAAGATTTAGTAGATGTTGTAGAACAAGTTTTAAACCAAAAATTAGATTATGGAGTATATCATGCAACAGACTTAGGATATACTACTTGGGCCAAATTCGCTAAAAGAATATTTGAAATGACAGAAATTAATTGTAAAGTAATACCAGTAACTTCAGAAGAATATGGAAGTGCAGCTAATAGACCTAAAAATTCAATGATATCAAAAGAAAGACTAATAAACTTAGGAATATATATTCCTTCATGGGAAGAAGGCCTAGAAAATTATTTAAGGGAAATTGGCGAAAAAGCAATAGATTTGTTTTAAAACCATAAAATTAGTGCAAAGGAACATGAAATAATGAAGAAAAGAAAAGGAATAATATTAGCAGGGGGCAGTGCAACTAGGCTGTATCCATTAACACTTGCAATTTCAAAGCAAATTATGCCAGTATATGATAAGCCAATGATATACTACCCACTTGCTATACTTATGGAAGCAGGAATTAAAGAGGTATTGATAATATCTACACCACGTGATATTGTCACCTTTGAAGCATTACTTGGAGATGGTTCAAAATGGGGAATGCATTTTGAATATAAAATTCAAAAGGAGCCAAAAGGACTTGCAGAAGCATTTTTAATAGGCGAAGATTTTATAGGAACAGATGATGTAGCTATGATACTTGGAGATAACATGTTTTATGGTGAACGTTTATCTAAAATATTAAAAAGAGCTAATAATAGTAAAGAAGCAACTATTTTTGGATATTTAGTAAAAGACCCAACAGCATATGGAGTAGTAGAAATAAATGAGGAAGGCAAGGCAATATCAATAGAAGAAAAACCTAAAATTCCAAAATCTAACTATGCTGTACCTGGCTTATACTTCTATCCAAATGATGTAGTTGAAATTGCAAAAAATGTAAAACCATCTGCAAGAGGCGAATTAGAAATAACTTCAATTAATGAAGAATACATGAAACAAGGAAAACTAAATGTAGAAAAATTGGAAAGAGGAACTACGTGGTTTGACACAGGTACACATGATGCACTTTTAGAAACAGCAAGTTTTGTACAAACAATAGAAAAAAGGCAAGGTCTTCAAGTGTGTTCACCTGATGAAATAGCATACCAAAACAAATGGATTTCAAAAGAAGAACTTTTAGAACTATCAAAGCCACTTGAAAAAACAGAATATGGAAAATACTTAAAAGATTTAGCAATTGATGGATTTAAAGATAATTAAAAAAATATCAAAAGAAAGAATATGTAGTACAAATGCAAACATATTATACGAGGTAAAAATAAAATGAAAAATATATTAGTAACAGGAGCAGCAGGATTTATAGGAGCAAATTTTGCAGAATATTTTGTAAATAAATATCCTGAATATCATGTGGTAGTAGTAGATAAACTAACATATGCAGGAAACATGGAAAATTTAAAAAATGTAATGGACAAAATATCTTTTGAACAAGCTGATATATGTGATTTCGAGAAAATGACAGAAATCTTCGATAAATATGATATAAATGGTGTAATTCATTTTGCAGCAGAAAGTCATGTAGATAACAGTATAAAAACACCTTTCATATTTACTAAAACTAATGTACTTGGAACACATACCTTATTAGAGGTAGCAAAAAGAAAGTGGGGAGAAGGTTCTCCAAATAAATTTATGCATATTTCAACAGATGAAGTATATGGAGCACTAGGGGATGAAGGATATTTCACAGAAACATCACCAATAAACCCAAGCAGTCCGTATTCAGCATCTAAAGCAAGTTCAGATTTATTGGTAAAAGCATATCACGAAACTTTTAATATGAATGTAAATATTACAAATTGTTCAAATAATTATGGACCATATCAACACAATGAAAAGTTAATTCCACATATGATTAAACTAGCATTAAATGATGAACAATTACCAGTTTATGGAACAGGTAAAAACATTAGAGATTGGTTATATGTAGAAGACCATTGTGAAGCAATAGATTTAGTATTCCATAAAGGAAGAAATGGTGAAAGGTATAATATTGGGGGACACAATGAAAAACAAAATATTGAAATTGTTAAACTAATATTAAAACAACTAGGAAAGCCAGAAAGCTTAATTACATATGTAGAAGATAGAAAAGGGCATGACTGGCGTTATGCAATAGACCCTACAAAGATAAGTACAGAGTTAGGATGGCTTCCAAAAACCAAATTTGAAGATGGAATAGTAAAGACTATAGATTGGTATGTAAAACACCCTGAATATTTAAAATAAAAACAAAAAAGGCAAAAGATAACAAATTTTGCCTTTTTTGTTGCATAAAATAGTAAAAAAATATATAATAGTTCCAACAAAAGAAAGCAAATAAATACCATAGTGGAGGAAGAAAAATATGAAAAAAATTAGTATCATAATACCAGCATATAATGAAGAAGAATCATTACCAATGCTATACGAAAGACTAAAAAAACTAATAGATGAAGTTGAAAATTATGAATTTGAAATTTTATTTGTAAATGATGGAAGCAAAGATAAAACAATACAAATAATAAAAGAGCTAAGAGAAAAAGATAATAGAATATGTTATGTTGATTTTTCAAGAAATTTTGGAAAAGAAATTGCAATGATAGCAGGGCTTGACTATGCAACAGGGGATTGTGTTATATTTATGGACGCAGACTTGCAAGACCCACCAGAACTAATTCCAGAATTAATTAAATATTGGGAGCAAGGTTATGATGATGTATATGCAAGAAGAAGTAGCAGAAAAGGCGAAACATGGCTTAAAAAATTCACTTCAAAAATGTATTATAGAGTACTTCAAAGTCTAACCAGAGTTCCTATTCAAAAAGATACAGGAGATTTTAGACTATTAGATAGAAGATGTGTAAATGCATTAAGAAAATTGAGAGAATCACAAAGATGTTCAAAAAGCATGTTTAGTTGGATAGGTTATAATAAAAAAGAAGTTATGTATGATAGAGATCCACGTATTGCAGGAACAACAAAGTGGAATTATAAAAAATTAATAGATTTAGCAATAGACGGAATAACATCATTTACAACCTCGCCACTTAGAATATCAACATATTTAAGCATACCAACATTTATGGCGTTATTTATATATGTAATATATGTAATAGTAAAATGTATAGCTACATCAACCTTTGTACAAGCATACCAAGCAATAATATTACTTATATTATTCTTTTCAGGAATACAAATATTGCTATTTGGAATTATAGGCGAATACTTAGGAAGAATATTTAATGAAACTAAAAATAGACCTTTGTACTTTGTAAATGAATATAATGGAATAAAAGAAACAAATGACTAACTTAACTATTGATGAAAGAGAAAGGATTAATTAAAAAATGGAAGAAGACAATAGCATAATTCGTCCAGAACTTGAAAACATGCAAGAAGAAACAATAGAAAGTACACTAAGACCACAAAAATTAAAAGATTACATCGGACAAGATAAAGTAAAAGAAAATATGAAAATATATATAGAGGCTGCCAAAAAAAGAGGAGAGCCTCTTGACCATGTTTTATTGTACGGACCTCCGGGACTTGGAAAAACGACACTTGCAAATATTATTTCAAATGAAATGAAATCAAACATAAAAGTAACTTCAGGGCCAGCAATAGAAAAACCAGGGGATTTAGCAGCAATATTAACGACTTTAAACCAATATGATGTTTTATTTATAGATGAAATACATAGATTAAACAAAACAGTTGAAGAAATACTATATCCAGCTTTAGAAGACTATACATTAGACATAGTTATAGGAAAAGGACCAGAAGCAAAATCTATAAGAATAGATTTGCCAAAATTTACATTAATAGGAGCAACAACAAAAGCAGGCTCACTTACAACGCCTTTAAGAGATAGGTTTGGAATTGTAAATAGACTAGAATTATATTCAATAGAAGATCTAGCAACAATAGTAGAAAGGTCCAGCAAAATATTAAATATAAAAATAGACAAAGCTTCAAGCTTAGAAATAGCTAGGCGCTCAAGAGGAACCCCAAGAATAGCAAATAGGCTATTAAAAAGAGTTAGAGATTATGCAATGGTAATAGGAAATGGAGTAGTAAGCTTAGAAATAACAAAACATGCCTTAAATAGGCTAGAAATAGACGAAATAGGTTTAGACAACATAGATAGAAAAATTTTAAAAACAATGATAACTACTTATGGAGGAAGACCAGTAGGAATTGAAACAATAGCTACAACAATAGGAGAAGAAGTAGATACAATAGAAGATGTATATGAACCATACTTATTGCAAATAGGTTTTATTGCAAGAACACCTAGAGGAAGAATAGTAACACCACTAGGATATGACCATATAGAACAAAAAGGGCAGGATTAATATTTTTAGGACATCTTAACAAAAGAAGGGAATTTAACACATATGTCAATATTATACGTAATTACACTAATTATCTTAATAACACTTGTTATATTAGTAGAAAAATCAAAAGAAAAAATAGAAATAATAAAAACCTTGGCAATTACAGGAGTGCTTATATTAGCATATAATTGCTTTGCATGCTACATGCTAAACTTAGCAAATATTCCAATTACATTACTAAATTTAAGTATAGTAAATTTAGTAGTAAGCTTAATTATATTATGTAAAATCATAAAAGATAAAACAATACAAAGATATAAAGTGAAAAAACGCAACATTACTATAGTAATGTTAATGTTACTAGTATTAGTAACATTAATTGTCACTTATCAAAACTTTGGAAAACTAACTAGAATTAGATATGTTTCAATGGATGCAAGAGAACATTACAAAGCAGCTAGAGAATTTTCAGAAAATGAATTTTTAAGCAACAAAGCAGTAGAAAACAATACCACATCAAAAGAACTTATGCCAATGGGATATACAAATGCAGGAATAATTTTCAAAATATTAAGGCCATACGAAGGAACTATAAACTTATACAAAGCATATATATTATTTGAAGCTTTTGTATTTTTCTTAACTGGTTTTATGTTTTATGCAATATTAGAAGAAAAATTAGAAACAATAGAAAATAAATCATTAGCACTAATATTTGGAATAATTTATATGATAGGATATCCGTTAAATGCATGGATATTGGGATTTCACTACTTATTAATAGGAATATTATTTGTAGAAACAATAATATATTTGCAAATAAATAAGCAAAACGTTAAAATTTTAACAAATGTAATAATGTTATTTTTAGCAAACTTTGGGTTGATTTTTTCATATTCACTATTTTGCCCATTTGTGTATTTAGCAGAATTTGTATATTTTATATATAAATTCACGAAAAATAAAGATAAAGCAAAATTAATTTTATATACAACTATAGCATTAATACTTCCAGGCATTATAGGAGTAACATATTTAATTGTACCGACTATTGGAAAAGTGGGTGAATATATAGCTTTAGACGGAGCATTATATAAAAACTTTTGGTCTAACTTTATATTATTTATTCCATTTTCACTATACGAAATATATGCAAATATAAAAAATAAGAAATTCACCTTTGAAAATCTAATATTTGTATTACTTATAGCATATATGGTAGTACTTGGCATAGGCATGAAAACTGGAAAATGTTCAGAATATTACTTTAGCAAAAATTACTTTATACTATGGCTAATGTTAAACATTTTAAATATAAAAGGAATGGTAGAGCTAGGAAAAGAAAAAGCAGGAAAATATTTAACAATATTATATACAATAGTATATTTAGCAATATTTACCATAAGCATTTGTATAAACAAAACATATATTACAAATAAAGCAAGCGACAGTTTAGAAAATGTTATGGAAGTATTTACCTTTAATAGTACAATGATGAAAGCACAAAATGCAGCCTTTGTTACAGAAAATGAAATAAACTTATACAGCAAAATGGAAGAAATATTAAATAAAGACTGGAAAAAATATAATAAAAACGAAATATTATTTATTACAAATGGAACACAAGAAAATTGGATACAATCATTAACAGGTTATAAAAACATATTATATGAAAACTATGATTTTGCAGTTCAAAACTTAAAACAAAACAATTATAAATACATAGTTATTTCGGAAAACAGAAATAGATTTGAAGAAATTAAAAAATATATAAACTATGATAAATTAGAACTAATTTGTAGCATAGATGACGGAAAAATATATGTAAGAAAAGAGGAATAAAATGAAATTACTTATGCATACTTGTTGCGCACCATGTAGCGTATATTGCATAGAAGAGCTAAGAAAAGAAGGAATAGAGCCAACAGTATATTGGTACAATCCAAACATACACCCATACACAGAATATAAAGCACGTAGAGATTGCTTAAAAGAATATACAAAAGCTATAAATGTACAAGCCATATTCGAAGAAGAATATGGCTTAGATGAGTTTTGCAAAGAAGCAGTAAAAAATATAGAAGCCAGATGTGTAAATTACTGCTATCCAGTTAGACTAAGAAAAACCTTTGAATATGCAAAAGAACACGGATATGATGCTGTAACAACTACACTTCTATATAGCATATACCAAAAACACGATTTTATAAAACATCTAATGGAACAATATAGTAAAGAATATGGAATAGATTTTTTATATAGAGATTTTAGAGTAGGCTTCTGGGAAGGACATCAAAAAGCACATGACTTAGGACTTTACATGCAAAAATACTGTGGATGCATATTCAGCGAGGAAGATAGATATAGCAAGCAGATAAAAAGAGATAAAATGTAAATAAAGTAAGTTGAAATTTAAAATGAATTGTAAAAAATTGTAAATATTGTAGACAAATCAAAATTGATGTTGTAAAATAATAACATAGGAAATTGATAATTAGTGGAACGGTTTTGCCACCCAATATTGTACGATTCATCGTAGGAAAGGCGGGTGGTGTTTATGGTTAAAGTGATACTATTTTTCGTAATATCATTGATGTTATCTTTAACATTAAACGTTGCCTTGATGTCAGTTCTATATAAGAACTGGATAGATAAGCAATTACATAAATAAAAAATAAACCATTCTACTTTTGACGGAGATGAATGGTTTATTTAAATCTATTCCGGCAAAACCGTATCTAACGGAATTGTCATTTCCTGTTTTTATTATACTCTGATTAGAGGGATAAAGTCAAGAAAAAATGAGGAAAATCTAAAAAATATGGAACTAATATAAGATATTATATTATAGAGGTAGGAGATGATTTTATGTTTTATCTAAAAAGAGATGAAGCTCTGTATATATTGCAACAGTATGTGATCATTATAAAGATGCAGAAGGTCGAACGAAATCAGTTATAGCATATAGATAAGATTTATAAATTTCTCTTTTGTTTATCCCTTCTTTTCGTATTAAAATAGATACGGAAAGGAGGGATATAATTATGAGAATACTGCAAAAAATAAAGAAAAAAAGTAAAGGACTTTCAGCAACCTTTGAACAAATAGCAAATGAATGGCTGAAATACAAAAAAAGTAATATAAAGAAATCTACGTATTCAAATTATGAATACGTAGTAACAAAATATCTTATGCCATATTTAAAGAATAAAAAATTAAAACAATTAAAAAATTATGATTTCAATTGTTTAATAGATAAATTAAGTTTGGAATTATCGCCAAAAACAGTAAGAGATATCATGTGTGTATTAAGGGCAATATTGCGTTATATAGAAGAGGAATACTTGTATAATTTAAAAATAAAAAAAATACAATCACCAAAGCAAAATTCAAAAAATATAATTATTTTTACTAAAAAAGAAAAAAATAAAATAGAACAATATTGTCTTCAAAATAATAATGTAAAAGAATTAGGAATACTAATTTGCTTAAATACAGGTCTAAGAATAGGAGAAATATGTGCTTTAAAATGGAAAAATATAGATTTAGACAAAAGAATAATATATGTGAAAAATACTTTAGAAAGAATTTATGACGGAAATTTAAAGAAAACTGTAATAATAATAGATAAACCTAAAACGATAAGTTCAATAAGAGAAATTCCTATATCAAATAAATTATATAATGTTTTAAACCCTATAAAAAAACATTATGATAATGAAGCTTTTTTTCTTACGGGGGAAAAAGAAAAATATACAGAGCCTAGAAGTTATCAATATATTTATAAAAACATATTAAAGAAAACTAAAATTAAAAGTCATAAATTCCACTGTTTAAGGCACTCTTTTGCAAGCGAATGTATTGAAGTAGGAATGGATGTAAAAGCACTAAGTGAAATATTGGGACATTCTAGTGTAAATATAACTTTAAATAGATATGTTCACCCATCTTATAATATGAAGAAAAAATATTTAGAAAAAATCTGATTTTTATATTATATCTAAAAAAGATATGGTCAAAATGGAAAAAGTGTGATATATTGTTAAAAATAAAAAAGTAAGGGGCGATTAAATGAAATTTAATAATGAAATTCATAAAATTCATGAAATAAGCAACTTTAAAGAAATGATAAACTACACGGTGGAACATTATCCAGACAATATAGCATACAAATTCAAGAAAAATTTTAAAAAAGAAAATGAAAGTTTAGTAGAAAAAACATATAAAGAAATAAAAGAAGAAATAGAAGCTTTTTCAACAGCTTTATTAAATATGAAACTAGAAAATAAAAAAGTAGCAGTTATAGGAAGCAATAGGTATGAGTGGTGTGTAACATATTTAGCAGCAACCACAGGAAACATGGTAATAGTACCATTAGATAAAGCACTTCCAACAGGAGAAATAGAAAATTTAATAAAAATAAGTAAAGCAGATGCAGTAGTGTATGAAAATAAATTTGCAGAAGTATTTAACAAAATTAAAGAAGAAAATACTAGCAATTTAACCACATATATAAATATGGACTTAGACAATCAAAAAGATGGAATATTGTCTTTTAAAGAATTAGTAGAAGAAGGAAAAGAATTAATAAAAAATGGAAATGATAGCTATAGTAAAATAAAAATGGATAACGAAAAAATGAGTATATTGTTATTTACATCAGGAACAACAGCTATGGCAAAAGGAGTAATGCTTTCACAAAAAAATATATGTTCAAATGTAATGGCTATGGCTAAAATGTCAAAAATGTACCCAGATGATGTAATATTATCATTTTTACCATTACACCACACTTTTGAATGTACAATAACATTTTTATATGGTTTTTATAGTGGCGTAACAGTAGCCTTTTGTGACGGCTTAAAATACATAGCTAAAAATTTAGAAGAATATAAAGTTAGCGTAATAGTAGCAGTTCCTCTAGTTTTAGAAACTATGTATAAAAAAATAGAAGCAGGAATTGAAAAACAAGGAAAAACTAAAATTGTAAATATCATGGGAAAATTTTCAAATTTCCTATATAAATATTTACATATAGATATTAGAAGAAAATTATTTAAATCAGTTATAGACCAGTTAGGTGGAAAAGTTCGTATATTATACTTTGGTGCCGCAGCAATGAACAAACATGCAATAGATGGATATAATACCTTTGGCATAGAATCAGTTCAGGGTTATGGACTAACAGAAACTTCACCGTTAATTGCAGCAGAAACAGATAAACAAAAAAGACCGGGAAGTGTTGGAAGAAATCCATATAATGTTCAAATTAAGCTAATTGACGAAGCTGGAAATGAAATAACAAATACAAATGCACTAAATACTGAAAAAGAAAATACAAAAACAAAAGTCGGAGAAATAGTTGCAAAAGGTCCAAACGTAATGCTTGGATATTATGAAAATGAAAAAGCAACAAATGAAGTATTGCAAGACGGTTGGTTTAAAACAGGAGATTTAGGCTATTTCGACAAAGATGGATTTTTGTATATTACAGGAAGAAAAAAAGAAGTAATAGTACTAAAAAATGGCGAGAATGTTTATCCATCAGATATTGAATTTTTAGTAAATAGATTGCCATATGTACAAGAAAGCTTATTATTTGCAAGAGAAAACTCTAAAAATGAACTTGCACTTGGAATAAAAATAGTATATGACGCAGAAGCAATAAAAGAAAAATTTGGTGAGAAAACTGAAAAAGAATATGAAGCAGCAGTATGGGAAGATATTAAAGAAATAAATAAAAACTTATCAGTGTTTAAAAGAATAAAAGAACTCATATTAACAAAAGTTCCACTGGAAAAAACAACAACACAAAAAATAAAAAGATTTAAAGAATTAGAAAAAATTTAATTACCTTTGGGGACGTTTCCGTTTGGTTAATCTGACCCCTTTTGGTACATTTTATAAAAGAGTAACAATATTAGAGTTATTTCTAAGGAGGATGAATTTTGAGCAGACTAGTATTAGTAGATGGAAATAGTATAATGAACAGAGCTTTTTATGGAATTATGGGGTCTAAAATGTTGACCACAGAAGATGGAACTTATACAAATGCAGTATATGGTTTTTTAGCAATTTTATTTAAAATAATAGAAGACTTAAGCCCAGAATATTTAGCAGTAGCATTTGATTTGAAAGCTCCAACTGCAAGACATAAAATGTATGAAGGATATAAAGCAAATAGACATGGAATGCCAGATGAATTGGCAGTGCAAATGCCTATTATTAAAGATGTATTAAAAGACATGAATATTACAATAATAGAAAAAGAAGGTTATGAAGCAGATGATGTTTTAGGAACTCTTTCAAAAAGAGCAGAAAAAGAAGGAATAAATGTAACCATTCTTTCAGGAGATAGGGATACATTTCAGTTAACTTCAGACAATATTTGTGTTAGAATTCCGCGAACAAAAATGGGAAAAACAGAAGTAGAAGATTTTGACAGAAACAAAATAAAAGAAGTATATGGAGGCTTAGAGCCTATCCAGTTAATTGAGGTAAAAGGGCTTCAAGGTGATTCTTCAGATAATATCCCGGGAGTTCCGGGAATTGGGGAAAAAACAGCACTTTCATTAATTCAAAAATATGGAAGTATAGATAATATATATAAAGAATTAGAAGCAGGAAAAGCAGAAACAATAAAAGGGAAAACTAGAGAGAAAATGCTAGAAAATAAAGATTTAGCAATTCTTTCAAGAACTTTAGGAACAATAAATTTAGATGTTCCAATAGAAGAAAAAATAGAAGATTTAAAAGTACAAAAATGGGATAACGAAAAAGTATATGAAGACTTTAAAACACTTAGATTTAACAGATATATAGAACGATTTGATTTGAAAGAAAGTGCTGCAAAATCGTCTAAAGAAGGCGTAAAAAAAGTAGAAGAAAGCATAAAAACAAGCAAAATAGACAGCAATTCTGAAGAATTAAAACAACTTATAAACAGTGTAAAAGAAGAAGGAAAATTAACTTATTATTTAGAAAAAGAAGAACAAAAAGATTTGACAAGTATAATAAAAAAACAAATAAAAGCAATAAGTATACTTTATAAAGATAATGTGTATTATATTAGTATAAAAAATGATGATGAGCTTGAAAAAGTAAAAGAAATTTTTGAAGATGAAGATATTCAAAAAATAAGTTATAAATTAGGCGAAGATTATGTACTTTTAAGAGAAAAAAATATTACAATAAAAAATATTTCCTTTGATGTAGAAGTTGCAGCATATTTGTTAAATCCAACAACAAATAAATATGAGCTAAACGGTTTAATAAATCAATATTTAGAGTTAGATGTAGAAGAATATTTAAACCAAAAAGGAATAGATACAAATAGTAATAAGCAAATGAATTTATTTGAAGCTAGTACATCTGCTGAAATTTCAAACGAAGAAGAAACAATAGAAAAATGTGGATTTTATGCATATAACATAGGAAAATTACAAGAAATATTAACAAACGATTTAGAAAAACATCAAGAAACAAATTTATTCAAAAACATAGAAATGCCATTAGTAGAGGTATTGGCTAAAATGCAATATAATGGCATGTATGTAGATAAGGAAGAACTAATATCTTTTGGAAATGAAATGAAAAAGCAATTAGAGAATTTGACAAAAGAAATTCATGAATTAGCAGGAGAAGAATTTAATATAAATTCAACAATACAATTAGGAAATATTTTGTTTGAAAAACTTAAATTAACAAGTTCTAAAAAGACAAAAAAAGGATATTCTACAGATGTAGATGCCTTAGAAAAAATAAAAAATGAGCATCCAATAGTAGAAAAAATATTAGAATATAGGGGACTTACAAAATTAAATTCTACATATGTAGAAGGAATGCTTCCATATATAAATGAAAAAACCAAAAGAATACACTCATTTTTTCACCAAACAGTAACAGCGACAGGAAGAATAAGCAGTTCAGAACCAAACTTACAAAACATACCTACAAGAATAGAATTTGGAAAAAGACTAAGAAAAGTATTTAAACCAAAAGAGGGCTATATTTTCATAGATGCAGATTATTCACAAATAGAGCTAAGAGTATTGGCACATATTTCACAAGATAAAGCAATGCTTAGTGCATTTAAGAATAATGAAGACATTCATAGAGAAGTTGCTTCAAAAGTTTTAGGAATACCACAAGAAGAAGTAACAAAAGAGCAAAGAAGTGCTGCAAAAGCAGTTAATTTTGGAATAGTATATGGAATATCTGAATTTGGATTAGCACAGCAGTTAGGAATTTCAAGAAAACAAGCCAAAGAATATATAGAACAATATTTGGAGAAATATAATGGAATAAATAAATTCATGGAAGATATTGTAAAGCAAGCTAAAGAAACAGGATATGTAGAAACTTTATTTAATAGAAAAAGATATATACCAGAGCTTAAATCAACAAGCTATATGGTTCGAGAATTTGGAAAAAGAGCAGCAATGAACACACCAATTCAGGGAACAGCAGCAGATATAATGAAAATTGCTATGGTAAATTTAAATAAAGAATTAGAAAAAGCCAATATAGATACAAATATTGTACTACAAGTACATGATGAGCTTATTTTGGAGGCTAAGATTGAGCATAAAGAAAAAGCAAAAGAGCTACTTAAAAGTTGTATGGAAAATGCAGCAAATTTGTCCGTGCCATTAATTGTAGAGATTTCAGAAGCGACAAGTTGGTACGAATGTAAATAATTCAAAGGACATTTGGGGACGGGTCACTTTTGTCCTTTGAGCAAAAAGTGAGGAGAGAAATAGTTTGACAAATTCAAAGAAAAAATGGTTAATAATATCACTTATTATAATAGTTCTTATTTTTTTTCTTTTTGGAGCTTTAAAAGTACAAAATATAGTACTAAAGAAAATTTATGTAAAAGATTACGAAGAATATGTATATAAATATTCAGAAGAAAATAATATAGATCCATTTATGACATTTGCAATAATAAAAGTAGAAAGCAAATTTAATAGAAACATAAAATCTTCAAGTGGTGCTTTAGGGTTGATGCAGCTTATGGAATCTACTGCTATTGAAATGGCAAATGAAATAGGGCAAGAAGTTGTAATAAAAGAATCCTTATACAACCCTGAAACCAATATAAAAATAGGAACAAAATATTTTGCAACTCTTTTGAAACATTACGACGGAAATGAATTACTTGCACTTGCTGCTTATAATGCAGGGATGGGAAATGTAGATAATTGGATTAAAGAAGGCACAATAAAAAAGGATGGCTCAAATATAGAGAATATTCCATATAAAGAAACTAATAATTATGTAAGAAAAATTATGAGAGATTATAAAATTTACAAAAGTTTATATGAAAATTAGAATATATGTAATTTTATTTAAGAAAAGAGGAAAGTATATGTCAATTTTAGTTACTGGGGGAACAGGATATATAGGAAGCCACACAGTAGTAGAACTTTTAAACGAGGGAAAAAAAGTTATAATTATAGATAATTTTTCAAATAGCAAGCCAAGTGTGCTAGAAGCTATAAAAAAGATTACAAATAAAGATTTTAAATTTTATGAAATAAATTATTTGGATAAAGAAGCTTTAGAAAATGTATTTGAAGAAAATAAAGACATAGAAGCTGTAATGAACTTTGCTGGCTACAAAGCAGTTGGAGAATCGGTAAAAAAGCCAATAGAATATTATATAAATAACGTTTCTGGAGCTCTTACTTTGCTAGATACAATGAAAAAATATAATGTGAAAAAGTTTGTGTTTAGTTCATCTGCTACTGTATATGGAGAGCCTGAAAAAATACCTATTACAGAAGAATGCAAAGTAGGAGGAACTACAAATCCATATGGAACCACAAAGCTATTTATAGAACAAATATTAAAAGATATATATAATTCAGATAATTCATGGGATATTGCAATATTAAGATATTTTAACCCAGTAGGAGCTCATGAAAGTGGACTAATAGGTGAAGAACCACAAGGAATACCAAACAACCTAATGCCATATGTTGCAAGGGTGGCAGCAGGAATTTTACCAGAACTTTCTATATTTGGAAATGATTATAACACTCCAGATGGAACAGGAGTAAGAGATTATATACATGTTGTAGATTTAGCTAAAGGACACATAAAAGCCTTAGAAAAGCTAGATAAAGAAAAACAAGGAATGTTCATATATAATTTAGGAACAGGAAAAGGTTATAGTGTGCTAGACATGGTAAAAGAATTTGAAAGTGCAACAAATAAAAAGGTAAAATATAAAATAGCGCCACGAAGAGCAGGAGATATAGAAACGTGTTATTCAGACCCCCAAAAAGCCAAAGAAGAGTTAAATTGGGAAGCAAAAAGAGATTTAAAGCAAATGTGCAAAGATGCTTGGAACTATATACAAAAGACCAAAGATTATGTAAATACTGAAAAACAAGGTTTTCATAATAAATAACCAAAAAAAGAAATGTGAACAACGTGTGAACGAAAACCGTTGATACAAGGTTGTCAACAGAGTTATCCACAGTTTCCACAGAAATTATTTTTTGAGTTTTGGAAAAGTTTGAAAAACTTCCAAAATTCGACAATATAAAAATATAAATTATTAAAAACATTGACTTTATAGTTGTAAGTTGCTAAAATATGGTAGTAAGATTTATCTTTTAAGGAAGGAAGAAAAGTGATATGAGCGAATTAACAATGGAAAAAATAGTAGCACTATGTAAAAATAGAGGATTTGTATATCCGGGGTCAGAAATTTATGGAGGTTTAGCAAACTCTTGGGATTATGGACCACTAGGTGCAGAACTTAAAAAAAATATTAAAGACGCATGGTGGAAAAAATTCATAATTCAAAATAAACACAATGTAGGAATTGATGCAGCAATTATGATGAATCCACAAGTATGGGTTACAACAGGCCATGTTGGAGGATTTTCAGACCCATTAATAGATTGTAAAGCATGTAAGACTAGACACAGAGCAGATAAACTAATAGAAGAATGGGGATTTGCACAGGGGAAAGATATAACAGGACTTGACGGCTGGACAAATGAACAATTAGTTGAGTTTATAAAAGAAAACAATATTCCATGTCCTAATTGTGGAAAACAAGATTTTACAGATATAAGAAAATTCAATTTAATGTTTAAAACATTTATGGGAGTTACTGAAGATGCAAAATCTGAAGTATATTTAAGACCAGAAACAGCACAAGGTATGTTCGTAGATTTTAAAAATGTATTAAGAACAACTAGAAGAAGAATGCCAATGGGAATCGGACAAATGGGTCGTTCTTTCAGAAATGAAATAACACCAGGGAACTTTATATTTAGAACAAGAGAATTTGAACAAATGGAACTTGAATTTTTCTGCAAACCAGGAACAGATTTAGAATGGTATGAATATTGGAAAAACTTCTGCAAAAACTGGCTTATAAGTTTAGGAATGAAAGAAGAAAATCTACGTATGAGAGAACATTCTAAAGAAGAATTATCTTTCTATAGTAAAGGAACAACTGACATAGAATTCTTATTCCCATTTGGATGGGGAGAATTATGGGGAATAGCAGATAGAACAGACTATGACCTATCAAGACATATGGAAGCTTCTAAAGAAGATTTAACATATTTAGACCCAGAAACAAATGAAAGATATGTACCATATTGTGTAGAACCAGCAGTTGGTGTAGATAGAATATTCTTAGCAATGATGTGCAACGCATATGAAGAACAAGAAATAGCCCAAGGAGATACAAGAACAGTGCTTCACCTACACCCAGCCTTAGCACCATACAAAGTTGCAGTACTTCCACTTTCTAAAAAATTAAGTGAAAAAGCAGATGAAGTATATGAAAAACTTTCAAAGAAATTTATGTGTGACTATGACGAAGCAGGTTCAATAGGAAAACGTTATAGAAGAGAAGATGAAATAGGAACACCATATTGTGTAACAATAGATTTTGATACGTTAGAAGATGAAGCAGTAACTATTCGTGATAGAGATACAATGGAGCAAGTAAGAGTAAAAATAGACGAACTACCAGCATGGTTAGAAGAGAAAATAGAGTTTTAATAAAAAACAAGCAAGGGATTCCAAATATTGGAATCCCTTGCTTGACATTAATTGAAATTATTAATTAAAATATTTAGTTGATAATTTTGTAGCTTAACTAAAGATTCACTACTTGTTTTATAAAAGTAGACAATAGAACCTTTTAGGCTAGTGGTAAAATAGTAAATATTACCTGCTCCTAAGTATTCATCTACATTTTTTGGAACAAAAAAGCGATGCTTCTGGTCAAAGGTACAGCTACCAAGAAATTGATAATCTAACAGTTTACCAATAGAACGATTGGCTATAACAACTCTTGAATCTGGCAATATAAAAAAGCCAAAATCTTTTCTGTCAAAATCATCAAATTTAGCTATATCCCAAATGTCTTTTGGAATTGTTAACCGTGCCTGAGAAGATTTTTTAGCCAATAGTAAAGCCCTCCTTAAAAAAATATTTATGTTAATTATACAACAAAGAGAAAATAAAGTAAATAAAATCTTGGAAAAATTATTGAATATACTTTACAATTAGGCAAATTATGTATATAATTAACTCGTTCCGAGAAAACTATTTTGGAGCAATCATAAAAGAGAGTTTTAACAAAAAATATATAGTTAAGACAAGCAAAAACAAGGAGGTTTTTTTATGAGTCAAAAGTATGTATACCTTTTTAGCGAAGGAAATGCAGACATGCGTGAACTTTTAGGAGGTAAAGGAGCTAACTTAGCAGAAATGACTAATTTAGGTTTACCAGTTCCTCAAGGTTTTACAATCACTACTGAAGCATGTACAAAGTACTATGAAGATGGTAGAGAAATTAATGAAGAAATTCAAAAACAAATCAATGAGTACATTGGTAAAATGGAAGAAATTACAGGAAAGAAATTTGGAGATAAAGAAAATCCATTATTAGTTTCTGTAAGATCAGGTGCTAGAGCATCAATGCCTGGTATGATGGATACAATTTTAAACTTAGGTTTAAACGAAGACGTTGTTAATGTAATAGCAGAAAAATCAAATAATCCACGTTGGGCATGGGATTGCTATCGTAGATTTATTCAAATGTATTCAGATGTTGTTATGGAAGTTGGTAAAAAATACTTTGAACAACTTATCGATGAAATGAAAGCTAAGAAAGGTGTTAAACAAGATATAGAACTTGATGCTAACGATTTAAAAGAATTAGCAAACCAATTCAAAGCAGAATATAAATCAAAAATAGGACAAGACTTCCCAAGTGATCCAAAGGAACAATTAATGGGAGCTATAAAAGCAGTATTTAGATCATGGGATAATCCACGTGCTAATGTTTATAGAAGAGATAACGATATTCCTTATTCTTGGGGAACAGCTGTTAACGTTCAATCTATGGCATTTGGTAATATGGGTGAAGACTGTGGTACAGGTGTTGCATTTACTCGTGACCCAGCTACAGGAGAAAAAGGCTTATTTGGAGAATTTTTAACAAATGCACAAGGTGAAGACGTTGTTGCTGGTGTTCGTACACCTATGAAAATTACAGAAATGGCTAACAAATTCCCAGAAGCATTCGAAGAATTCAAAAAAGTATGCGAAACACTTGAAAATCACTATCGTGATATGCAAGATATGGAATTTACTGTTGAACATGGTAAATTATACATGTTACAAACAAGAAATGGTAAAAGAACAGCACAAGCTGCTTTAAAAATAGCTTGTGATTTAGTTGACGAAGGAATGCGTACAGAACAAGAAGCTGTATTAATGATAGATCCTCGTAACTTAGATACATTATTACACCCACAATTTGATACAAAAGCTTTAAAAGAAGCTCAAGTTGCTGGAAAAGGTTTAGGTGCTTCTCCTGGAGCTGCTTGTGGTAAAATAGTATTCACAGCTGAAGATGCTGAAGTTCAAGGTATCGGTGGAAAAGGTGAAAAAGTTGTATTAGTAAGACTTGAAACCTCACCAGAAGATATTACAGGTATGAAAGCTGCACAAGGTATCTTAACAGTACGTGGTGGTATGACATCACACGCTGCAGTTGTTGCTCGTGGTATGGGTACATGTTGCGTTTCAGGATGTGGAGATATCGTAATGGATGAAGAAAATAAACAATTCACATTAGCTGGAAAAACATATCATGAAGGAGATACAATCTCAATAGATGGAACAACAGGAAATATCTATGATGGAGCAATTCCAACAGTTGATGCTACAATCGCTGGTGAATTTGGTCGTGTTATGGAATGGGCAGACAAATATAGAAAATTAGGTGTTAGAACAAACGCTGATACTCCAAGAGATACTAAAAAAGCTATCGAATTAGGAGCTGAAGGTGTTGGATTATGTAGAACAGAGCATATGTTCTTTGAAGAAGAAAGAATTTTTGCTATCAGAAAAATGATATTATCTGAAACAGTTGAAGAAAGAGAAAAAGCATTAGCTCTATTAATTCCTTTCCAAAAAGGTGACTTCAAAGCTATGTACAAAGAACTAAAAGGATTACCAATGACAGTACGTTATTTAGATCCACCTCTACATGAATTCTTACCAAAAGAAGAAGCTGATATCGTAGCATTAGCAAAAGATATGGGTGTAACTGTAGAACACTTAAAAGCTAAATGTGCTGAATTACATGAATTCAACCCAATGATGGGACACCGTGGATGCCGTTTAGCTGTAACTTATCCAGAAATAGCTAAAATGCAAACTAGAGCATTAATGGAAGCTGCTATTGAAGTAAAAGCAGAAGATGGATACGATATAGTTCCTGAAATAATGATTCCATTAGTTGGAGAAGTAAAAGAATTAAAATTTGTTAAAGATATAGTTGTTGAAACAGCTGAATTAGTTAAGAAAGAAAAAGGTTCTGATATGGAATACCATATTGGTACAATGATTGAAATCCCAAGAGCAGCATTAACAGCTGACCAAATTGCAAAAGAAGCTGAATTCTTCTCATTTGGAACAAATGACTTAACACAAATGACATTTGGATTCTCAAGAGATGACGCTGGTAAATTCTTAGGAGCTTACTATGCAAACAAAATTTATGAACAAGATCCATTTGCAAGACTTGACCAAGTTGGTGTTGGACAATTAGTAAAAATGGCTGCTGAAAAAGGTAAAGCAACAAGACCAAATATTAAATTAGGAATTTGTGGAGAACATGGTGGAGACCCATCAAGTGTAGAATTCTGCCATAATGTTGGATTAACATATGTATCATGCTCACCATTTAGAGTTCCAATTGCAAGATTAGCCGCTGCACAAGCTGCAATCAAAAATCCTAACAGATAAAATTTATAAAAATCGCTTACTTACTTTAAAGTAGGCGATTTTCTATTACTTAGAAAGGACATTTGGGGACGGGTCACATTTGTCCTTTACATAATACTGTTAAATTATTGGGGACAGGGTTTTTGGGTTTTATATAGAATTATAATTAAAAATAAAAACATATTAATTTGAAAAAAAGCGCATTGAAAGTAAGTAAGCTAGAAATTATTGAGAAATTTGTGGAAAGAGTTCATTTTTTAAATGGAAGGGTGCCACAAATTTCGATTATAATTTCTGTGCGACTTAGCTTGAACGAGCATTTTTTGAAAATTCATATGTTTTTATTATATATTGTTTTTCATTATGTAAAGGACAAATGTGACCCGTCCCCAAATGTCCTACGTGATTCTTGACAAAAAAGATAAATGTTATATAATAAGAAGGCACAGTAATAAGGGGAGATATGAAATGATATTAGTAAATGCAGTAAAACATTTTGGAACAATAACAAAGCACAAATGGATAGTATTTAAGCTATGTTGCAAAGCAGGTGAACCATGGAGAGGCTTTATGCATGATTGGTCAAAATATAGTCCAACTGAGTTTTGGGAATCAGCTAAATATTACACAGGAAAATTTAGCCCAATACATGCGTGCCGAAAAATAAATGGTTATTCTGAAGCTTGGCTTCACCATAAAGGAAAAAATAAACACCATCATGAATATTGGTACGATTATGCAACTGTAGAAAAAACGCCAGTAATGCCATACAAATATGCAGTAGAAATGATATGCGATAATCTAGCAGCAGGAATAGTTTACAATGGTAAAAATTGGACCAAAAGTACACAACTAAAATATTGGACAAAAGTAGAAAGCAAAAAAAGAGTAAATCCTAAAATAAATAAATTTGCAAAAGAAATATTTAAGCAAGTAAGCGAGCAAGGAATAGACCCGGTTATAAAAAAAGAAAACTTAAAAAAGGTATATAATTCTATTGTATATTGTGAAAAGGAAAATGTAGAAGTAAAAAAGTAATAAATTTGTCACATAATTGTAATAGAAAAGTAAGAAAAAAGTAACATACTTTTATAAGGATTAGTGCTATAATAAAAAATAGTTTAATTAAAAGGGTGAAAAAATGAACGAAGAAGAAAATGCAAAAATTGAGGATATTGAAGTAAATAACGAATATGAAGTAGTTAAAACAAAAAAAGAAGAATTTGATGATATTTTGGCTAAAATAGAAAAAATGTCAGAGGCTGTAGAACTACATGAAAATGTAAAAAAGGCTGTTACAGAAAATAAAGTGGATAGTAACTACCTAAAATATATTGAAAATTCAATAGAAGATAAGTTCTTTTGTGATGCAAAATTTGACAAGATTAGTCCAAAAGTTTTAATAGAAGTAGTTTGTCCAGATTTAGTAAACATTGAAAATTTTGAAATAGAAAAGTTAGAAATAGAAACTATAGGTTCACATTTTGAGGAGTTAGATAATTACATAGATAAAATTTGTACATATGATGAAAAATTCGTAAACTTATTTGGAATAAAGGAAAATTGTCAAGAAAAAGCAATAAAATATGAACCAAGAAAATTTAGCAGATTAGACATGATAGAAGCCATTTGTAGTAAGCTAGGAGAGGGAAATGTTGCACAAATGGAGCAATATGACGAATATTATGTTGTAACAGATGAACACGGTTTAAAAGTATTTTCAGAAAGAAAAATAGTGGCATTAGTAAAAGTAGAAGAAACCATGTTTGATAAAATAAAAAGTAGATTATCATTATTTTTTACAAATAGATTTACAAAGAAAAAATATATGCCAAATATTAAAATTGTGTATGATACAAATCCTAATAGATTTGAAAACTTTGAACATACTAGCAAAATAGATGCTAAAAATAGAATGAAAGTATTGTTACAAAAAGAAAGAGAAATTACGAGAGAAACTAATTAAATTTAATGTCGATTTTTGTCAAAAGAGCATAAAAATGATAAAAATTTAATAAATGTATTGAAAACGAAGTAAAAAGATGTTATTATATTAATTACATAAATATTACTTTTAGGAGGTCTTTTTATGAGGTTTGAGGATCAGGATGGCAAACGGAGACTGTTAGATTTGGCTAATATGAAAGTTAGCGATGCAGAAGAGTTCTATTTGCAAGTTGAAGGAAAAAACCAAAAGGATGTTACAAAACTGAAACAGAGAATCAAAGATTCTCAGCACAAAGATTCAACAATCAGTCTTTTGGCAATTAAGACAAAAGAAGGAAAAATAATTGGTATGTTGGAAATCTTTGATATGCAATATTCAGCATATGTAACAATTTCTATTCCGAACGAGCGGATGAGCTACAAGTATGGGGAAGAGGCAATTGACCAATTTCTCAAAATCTGCAAAGAAAAGCAGCTCTTTAAATGCATTGAAATTGAAAAAGACAATGAAATCGCTCAGAGGTACGTGAGAAGCCATTCACTGGAAAACTTTCTGGTTGCCATCGCGTAACACATCGAATAAGTAGTAGACCTAAAGTTCCCTTCCCATAATAAGGAAGGGAACTTTTATGTTATATGAAACTTCTTAATACCTCAGAATATAAAAGGCTTCATTAATTATTGAATAATATATGAAAAAAATCAATCTATGTATTGACAAAGTATAAAAAAATTAGTATAATTTTAAAGTACTATAAAAACGAGATAACTATGTAAAATAGATACACAAAGATGAATTCGCGAGGGGGGAATAAAAATGGCACAACCAAAAAGAAGATGGTCAAAAGCAAGAACAGGATTAAAAAGATCAACATGGAAATTAGAAAATAAAAATTTAGTAGAATGTCCACATTGCCACGAAATGGTAATGCAACATAGAGTATGTTCTAATTGCGGATACTACAATGGAAAAGAAGTAGTAGCTAAAAAAGAAAACTAATTAAAGAAGAATTGCACAGTATTTATACTGTGTGTTTTTTTTACTAAAAAATATTGCAAGATTAAAAACAAATGATATAATAAGAAAAAATAAAAATAAGAGAGGTACATATGAAAAAAACATTTAGCAATACAATAGAAATATTAAAGAGAAATAAATGGTTCCATTATTGCTTAATAATTATAATAGGGGTAATACTAAGTATTCCTCTAAAAGACATTCAAATTAGCGAAACTCATGACGGCTTTGTACACTTACTTCGTATTTTTGGAACTAGTAATACATTAAAGATAGGAGAGTTTCCACCGATTGTAGCACCATATTTTTGTAGTGGTGGCGGGTATGCAATGAACTTATTTTACAATCCACTTGTAACATATATTCCGCTTCTAATAAAACTATTTACTACTTCATATGCCATAGCACTAAAAATATTCGCAGGAATGTGTATAGTTTTATCAGGAATAACCATGTACAAATTTGTATATGAAGTAACCAAAAACAGAGCTATTTCACTATTTGCAAGTATCATTTATCTAATAGCCCCATACAAACTAGGAGATGTGTATAAAAGATTTGCAATAGGAGAATTTGCGTCATTTATATTTATACCTATATTATTCAAAGGAATATATAGCCTATTTAATCAAGATGGTAAAAAACATTATTATATTGCTATAGGAGCAATAGGATTAATATTAACACATACAATAACAACCTTCTATACAGTACTTTACTGCATAATATATGTATTGTTTAATATAAAAAAATTAAAAGAAAAAGAAGTTATAAAGAAATTAGTAATAAATGTAATATTTATTTTACTTGTGTCACTATTTTTTATAGCTCCATTAGTAGAAGCAAAATTTTCAGCCGATTATGCTATATTAGATAACAAAATAATGAGTACAAATGGAAGATATGTATATGACAATACTTTAAAAATAAGTGAATTTTTTAAAAACAAAGATGAGCAACTTGGGGGAGTAGGTCCAACTACTTATATAATAGGAATACCTACCTTTATACTTGCAGTTTTAAGCATAATTACCTATAGAAAAATAGATAAAAAATATAAAGACTTTTATATTTTAGCTTGGCTTTTTGCATTTATTGGTTTATTTATGTCTTGTGAATATTGCCCATGGCATTTATTCCCAGACTTTTTCTGCAAATTGCAGTACCCATGGAGAATGATGACATTTTTTGTATTTTTTATATCATTTATAGATGCAGTAAATTTATATATTATACTAGGAATGATTTCTAAAAAGGATTTTCCCAAAATAATATTGTCAATTGTAATTATAACAACCTCTGTAGCTTATACTGTGCCAATAGTACAAAAATATAAAACAAAAAAACCAAATTTAGATGAGGCAAACGAGAAATATGTAACAGAAAAAACATATATAAATGTTAAACAAATAAATAGAGAATATTTACCTATAAAAGCACTAAAATTACAAAATACATACTTACTTGAAAAAGAAGATAGAATATATATCTTACAAGGAAGTGCCAATATAACTCAAGAAACAAAAAAAGATTTAACTTTAAATGCAAGCATAGAAGACATTTTAAGTGGAACAATTTTAGAAATGCCATTTTTCTATTATCCGGGCTATGAGGTAATAATTGAGCAAAATGGAAACAAAGAAAAATTAAATCCTGTAGAATCTGAAAATGGATTTGTTAGTGTAAAACTTGAAAACAATATAGAAAACTGCACAATTTCTATAAAATATGTAGGAACTGCAGTAATATATGTATCTTATGCTATATCATTTATTAGTTTTATAGGTTTTGTAATTTATATAATTTATGAAGCAAAAAAAGTAGAAAAGGATTAAATAAAAATGAATAAAATAAAAAACATAATAGAAAAGGAAAATGTAAAATGTGCAATAATACTATTTATAGCGGCAATGTTTGTATGCATGCCGCTTCTAAGCAATAAAATAGATATTACATATGATGATGGAATTCAACATATAGCAAGATTAATGGGAACATATCAATCTATTACAGAGGGGCAAAGCTTTCCGGTAATAATGTCAAACTTTTGTAATGGCTTCGGTTATTCTTGGAATTTGTTTTATAGCCCACTTACAGCATATCTGCCATTAATCTTCAAAATATTTGGAGCATCATTTGTAGGCTGTATAAAAATGCTTATGTTTGTATGTGTATATTCTTCTTGTATAGCCATGTATTTTTGTACAAAAGAAATAACAAAAAACAAAAAGATAGCATTAATTGCAGGGATATTTTATGCTTTTGCACCATATAGACTTACAGATATGTATATAAGAAATGCTTTAGCAGAGTTAGCTACTTTTACATTTTTACCAATGGTTTTTCAAGGCTTATATGGAATACTAAAAAACAAGCCTAAACGAGAATATATATTTATGACAGGTTGTATAGGGCTAATTTTAACACACACAGTAATTACAATGTATGTTGCGATTTTATGCTTTATATATTTATTAACACAGTTTAGGAAGCTAAAAGAAAATAAAAAAATAATACTTAAAATAGTAGCTTACCTTGGTATTATATTAATTGTAACTAGCTTCTTTTGGATGCCTTTGTTAGAACATAAATTAAGTACAAATTATGAAGTGTTTAAGCCTGGAAGAATGGAAAGAACAGAAGTTTTGATAGCTTTAAAACTAGATTTTATAGACTTATTTATAACAAAATCAAGTAATATAATGATTTTCGAAATAGGTTTAGTAAGTATAGTATTATTAGCATTAACTCCTTTGTCAATAAAAAAAATGACTAAAAAATTCAAACAGACAGATTGTTATTATTTTTATATTTTCAGCCTTGCTGTAAGTATAATATGCTGTTTTATGACCTTAGACATTTTTCCCTTTGAAAAATTACCAGCTATACTAAAAATGCTACAATTTTCATTTAGGTTATTGGAATTTTCAGCCTTCTTTTTATCTTTTGTAGTTGCTATAAATATTGGAGTATTAGCTAGCAAAATAAAATATAAAGATATAACAATAATACTAGGGGCTTTAATGATAACCACCTTAATGTTATGCTCACACTTGAATTTTACTGAAAATGAGATAGATGAAAGCAAATTATGGCCTGCGGTAGCTGTTACAAAAGATACTAAAAGAGTTCACGCAGGATGTGCAAGTTTTGAATATTTACCATGTAAGGCATTTGAAAATAGAAAATATATAGAAGATAGAACAGATGATGTAGTTGTAATTAGTGGCACAGCCACTATAGAAAATAAGCAAAAAAATGGAACAAACTTAACATGTGATATAGTAAACGCTTCTGAAGAAACACAAATAGAACTTCCTTATATTTATTATTTAGGTTATAAAGTTACTTTAGAAAGCAATGGAAAAAAGCAAAATTTGAAAACTTTTGAAACAGAAAATGGATTTGTAGGTGTTAAAGTTTCAAATGTAGAAAACGGAAAATTAAAAGTAGAGTACTCTGGAACATCTATAATGCACTTTTCAAGATTTATTAGTGTACTTGGAAGTATATTAATTATTGGAAAAATAGTATTAATAGATAAAAAAAGATTGCCATAAGTTACATAATATGATATACTAATAGAGTAACGAACGTATTAATATTGTTTAACATTATTTCCTATAGGAGGTAACAATTATGATGGTAGCTCAAACTGTAGTAACCTACCGGGAAAATCTTCCCTCGTGCTGGGTGTACGAAAAAGGCAAATACGAAATAGCTGGAGATATCTTTTATAAACTTAAGGTATATGAAAGAAAATTACCTTTTGTTTCTATCTATTTTGAAGAAGCCTTGAAAAAGGCAAAGGTTCCTTACCGAAAAATAGCGATTGGCGAGAAGTACGAGTATTTGGAGTACTGGAATGAAGAAGTGTATGAAACGGAAGAAATTTCATTACCACTATATGTGGCTGAGAATGGAATCTACAAGTATGCAGGAATAGCTTATACAGGCGAAATTATTACTCAAGAAACTTCTCAAAAAGCATTTGAAATGCAAAAGGTGGTTAAGCCTATTGTACTTAGCAGGAAAAAGGAAAAATTTTTACAAGGATGGTATGAATATGCACTTAACTGTTTAAAACAAGGCTGCAATGATGGTGAAAGAAAGGTATGTACAGTGGTAGAACCTTCAAGAGAATATGAAACTGAAATAGACTTGGAATTAAAGAAAGGAACAGACCGTTTTAAAGTATTGCCTGTTAAAGATGCAAAAGGGAGAAATATTGGCCTTTACGGAATTTTTGACATGAACAAAATTTTTGACGAACCAGAGAATTGGCATTGTTTAAAAATTCATGTGAGTGCAAAAATTGCAGGCAATGTTATCGGAAAGGAAGGCGGCAACAAAAAACGTTGGGAAAAAGCATTAGGTGTTAGAGCAATATCAGTAGTTGTTGATAACAACTACTAAAAAGTTAAAATTAAGCTTATCTTATTATAATAAGGTAAGCTTAATTTTGTAAGTAAAAAGATTTTCATAAAACTTTGATAGAATATAAATAAAATGCCTAAAGATATTTAGTCATAGACTAAGTGGTCTAAAAAAATAAAATTTCGTTGACTAAATAATAAAAATGATATAAAATAAGTGATGTAAAAATACAGGTTTATAGGTAAAACCTTGTTAAAAACCTAAATATAAAATAAAGGATACTAAAAAATGAGTAAACCAACAGTAGCAATAGTAGGAAGACCGAATGTAGGAAAATCTACATTTTTTAACTATATAGTAGGGAAAAGAATATCAATAGTACAAGATGAACCAGGAGTTACCAGAGATAGAGTTTATGCAGATGCAACGTGGAAAGGTAAAACTTTTACATTAATAGATACAGGGGGAATAGAGCCAGAATCTGAAGATATTATTGTTTCACAAATGCGTGACCAAGCTAATATAGCAATAGATATTGCAGATGTAATAATATTTTTAACAGATATAAAACAAGGTGTTACAGCAGCAGATAAAGAAATAAGCTTAATGCTTAAAAAGTCTAAAAAGCCAATTGTTTTAGTTTGCAATAAAGCAGATAATTATGGAAAAACATCTGACGATATATATGAATTCTATAATTTAGGTTTAGGAGATCCACATCCTGTTTCTTCAGTTAATGCAATAGGAATAGGAGATGTACTAGATGCAATTTATGAAGAGCTTCCTAAAACAGAAGAAGTAGAAGATGACGAAACTATAAAAGTTGCAATTATAGGAAAACCGAATGTAGGAAAATCTTCTTTAGTAAATCAAATATTAGGTGAAAATAGAGTAATAGTAAGTGATATAGCAGGAACCACTAGAGATGCAATAGATTCAAACTTTGAAAATGAGTTTGGCAAATATGTATTTATAGATACTGCAGGAATTAGAAGAAAATCTAAAGTAGATGAACAAATTGAAAAATATAGTGTTATGAGAAGCCTTTTAGCAGTAGAACGTGCAGATGTATGTTTACTTATGATAGATGCAAACGAAGGAGTAACAGAACAAGACAAGAAAATAGCAGGAGAAGCTCATGAAGCAGGAAAAGCAAGTATTATTGTTATAAATAAATGGGATGCATACGAAAAAGATGAACATAGTATGGAAAAATACAAAAAACAAGTATATAGTGAGCTTGCATATTTATCTTATGCACCAATAATTTTTATATCAGCAAAAACAGGTCAAAGAGTTAATAAATTATTTGAATTGATAAATCAAGTAGCTAATCAAAATGCATTACGTGTTTCAACAGCAGTATTAAATCAAGTATTAAATGAAGCAATAGCAATAGTTCAACCACCAACAGATAAGGGAAAAAGACTAAAAATTTATTATATGACTCAAGCTTCTACAAAGCCACCAACATTTGTGGTATTTGTAAATGATAAAAAACTATTCCATTTTTCTTATGAAAGATATTTAGTAAATCAAATAAGAAAAGAATTTACTTTAACAGGAACACCAGTAAGAATAATGGTAAGAGAAAAGAAAGATAAAGACGTCTAAACTAAAAGGACATTTGGGGACGGGTCACTTTTGTCCTTTACATAAAATTACTAAAGGTTGAAAACTTGGAATTTTAGTTTAGCATAAAAATTAAATTTAAAGGAGAAAAAATTATGTTAGTTTATATTATAGTAGCAGTTATTGCATATTTATTAGGAAGTATTAGTTTTTCAGTAATAATTAGTAAAAAAATGGCAGGATTTGATGTAAGAGAAAAGGGAAGCGGAAATGCAGGCACAACTAATGTTTTAAGAAGCGTTGGAAAAAAAGCAGCTATATTAACTCTTATATGTGATGTATTAAAAGGAGTACTAGCAGTATTAGTAGCATATATAGCAGGCAACATAGTAAAAGAAGGTGTGGATAGAGCATTATTAATTCAAATAGCCGGTTTATTAGTTGTAGTTGGTCACACATTCCCAATTTTCTTTGGTTTCAAAGGTGGAAAAGGAATTGCAACAGCTTTAGGAGTATTATTAATTACAAACTGGAATATTGGACTAATTTGCCTAGTATTTGCACTAGTACTAATGGCACTTACAAAAATGGTATCTTTAGGGTCAATATCAGCCGCAATACTATTCCCAGTACTAATTTTACTTATGCCACATACAGCATATTTAGTAGATGGAAATTATGTTATATATAGTATATTAATGGCTGTTTTAGTTGTATTTAATCACAGAGCAAATGTAAAAAGATTATTAAACGGAACAGAAAACAAATTAGACTTTAAAAAGTTTAAATAAATTACTTTTATACCTTTAGGGACGTTTCAGTTTGGTTAATTTGACCCTTTTGGGTACTTATTACTACAACAGACTCCATTAGGAAACGTACCTAATGGTTAATCTGTCCCTTTTGGTAATTCTAACTTTTATAAGGAGAAAAATAAAATGAAAAATATAGCGATAATAGGTAGTGGAAGCTGGGGAGTAGCCCTAGCTATACATTTAGCAAAATTAGGGAATAAAGTAAAAATCTGGTCTTTTATGCAAGAAGAAGCGGATTTAATAAATAATGAAAAAAAGTGCAAATTCTTGCCAGAGGTAACATTACCAGAAGGAATATATTGTACAACTTCATATGAAGAAGCGATAAAGAATAGTGAAATAATATTGCATGTAACACCATCAAAATTTACTAGAAATACAGTAAAAGAATACAAAAAATATGTAACTAATCAAACTATTGTAATATGCACAAAAGGTTTTGAAAAAGAAACCTTATTATCATTAGACGAAGTATTTAAACAAGAAATACCAAATGTAAAACTTGCTGTTTTATCAGGACCAAGCCATGCAGAGGAAGTTTCTAAAGCAGTACCAACAGCAATGGTAATAGCATCTGAAAATGAAGAAATAGCAAATGAATTAAGAGATATATTCATGAACGAAAACTTAAGAGTATATACATCAAAAGATGTTAAAGGAGTAGAACTTGGTGGAGCATTAAAAAATATAATTGCATTTTGTGCAGGAGTTGCAGCAGGAATAGGACTTGGAGATAATACATTTGCAGCGTTAATAACAAGAGGCTTATGCGAAATTTCAAGACTAGGAGTAGCCTTAGGAGGAAAATATGAAACCTTTTATGGACTAACAGGACTTGGTGACTTAATAGTTACATGCTTAAGCGAACATAGCAGAAACAGAACAGCAGGAAAACTTATGGGACAAGGAAAAACCTTAGAAGAAGCAAGAAATCAAATAGGAATGGTAATAGAAGGCGTAGACAATATAGAAGTTGCTTACGAACTTGCACAAAAATATCAAGTAGATATGCCAATAGTAAATGCAGTATATGATATGTTATATAACAATTTATCACCAAAAGAAGGAGTTACAAGACTAATGACACGTGACAAAAAATCAGAATAATGTCACAATTGGGGACAGTCCCTAATTGTGACATTGTGACAGTTTGGGACAGAGTTAAGGAGAAACGAAATTATGAAATTAGTTATTCAAAGAGTAAAACATGCTAAGGTAGAAGTTGAAAACGAAATAGTAGGAAAAATAGGGCAAGGCTTTCTTGTCCTTCTTGGTGTTGGGCCAGAAGATACAAAAGAAACAGCAAATTATTTAGTACAAAAACTTATAAAGCTACGTGTATTTGAAGATGAAAATGGTAAAATGAATCTTGCTTTAAAAGATATAAATGGGGAATTGCTAATAGTTTCTCAGTTTACGCTATATGCTGATTGTACCAGCGGAAACAGGCCAAGTTTTACAAATGCTGCCAAACCAGATAAAGCAAATGAACTATATGAGTATTTTATAGAACAATGTAAAAAAGAAAATGTAAAAGTAGAATATGGAGTTTTTGGGGCAGACATGAAGGTAGAACTTTTAAATGATGGTCCAGTAACAATAATTTTAGAAAAATAGAAAAAATAATTGACCTGTTTTTTGCTACGTCCACAAAAACAGGTCATATTTAATAAGGAAATCTTTCGTATAAATATCGGATTAGTTTATCGGCATTGTTTTCACTAACATTAATAAGAACATTTTCATCTAAGCTTACCCACATATTAATTTTAAAAGCCTCTTTATTTTCTATAAAAACGCCTATAATATCAGCCATTTCAACAGGATTTTTGTACAAATTTTCCCATTCAAGTGAAGCAGATTCATTTGTTGTACTTACATCTGTTTTATTATAAAATTTATTTAAAAATCTATAAATTTCACCTTTTTCATTACTAAACAATTTTACAATTGTATTCATTAAAAACTTGCTTAACCAACTATATAAAAACAAAATTTATTTAATTGGTTATTCCTTTCTTTAAAATTTCATTTTTATAATAAATATTATGAAAAAAATTTTTTTATATATACAAGGAATAAATTTCAATATTTTTGAAAAAATACTATTGAGGTGTGATATGAATAAAAAAAATTTTTTAATAGTTTTAGTGGCAATAGTAGTTATGGTTTTTATAGGATATATATTTTTTTCACTAAATTCATATAGTAAAACAGGAAATAAGGATTTAGCAGAAAAGACGCAAGACGAAATAAGAGAGCTTGAAAATAAAATAATTAGTATGATGAATAGTTTAAATAATATATCTTTTACAAATGCCGTTTTAAAGCAGTCTATTGAAGAAGATAAGAAAAATAATGATGAAGATAAAAATAATGAAACTTCAGAAAATACTTCTGGTGGTTCTTCTTCAAATGAAAGCGAAAAAACTTCCAATGATTCTTCAAGTAGTAATTCCAAAACAAGTACCCAAGAGCAAATTAAATATGAAATAGAAAAAAGTAATATATTGTTGACTGATTTTTCTAATGTAGATTGGAAATATATAAAAGGAGAAGTAGAGAGCATATATGTTTTGTGGTCTACTTTAATAATTGACTTACATGAATTAAATGTAAACAATGATGATATATTAAATTTTAGTAATTCTTTGGACCAAGTTACTATAAGTATAAAACAGGAAAATAAGTTGTCTTCTACTAATAATTTGGCAAATTTATATTCGTATATTCCAGCTTACGTGGAGCAAATTTCAAAGGATGAAAATGAAAAAAATATATATTACACTAAAAATTGCATAATAAACACATATGCATTAATAGAGCAGGATAATTGGACTGAAATGAAAAATCAAACTGCAACAGCTATAGAATTTTTTTCAAAAATTATGAATGATATAGGAAATGGAGAAAAGCAAAATAGCAAAATGATGAAAATATATGTATTGTTAAATGAATTATATTCAAGTATGGATTTAAAAGATAAGGAACTTTATTATATAAAATATAGAAATACAATGGAAGAATTAATAAATTTTTAATGGTAATAAGAATAATGTCAATTGAAAAGTAAGTCAAAAAGTAAAAAATAAATTATTTGACATTTGTAAAAAAATGTACTAGAATATAAAAAGTAAGTAAGTTAAATAGTCGCGTATAGCAAGGTCGAAAGACAGCGTACGAGGAAAGTCCGGGCTCCATAGAGCAAAGATGCAAGATAACGTCTTGTGAGGGTGACCTTAAGGAAAGTGCAACAGAAAATAACCGCTACTACTTTTAAAGTGAAGCTATGCTTTATTTTAAAAATAGTAGTAAGGGTGAAAAGGCGAGGTAAGAGCTCACCGCTTCTATGGTGACATAGAAGGTCAGTGTAAACCCCATCTGGAGCAACACCGGGACAAGAAGGCTAAGACTGCTCGTCATCTTCTTAATCTGGTGGCTTAAGCTACATAGCGATATGTAGAATAGATAAATGACTATTCACGACAGAACCCGGCTTACAGATTTACTTATAATAATAAAAAAGACACTTGAACTATAAAAGCAAGTGTTTTTTATTTTGGTAAAAATTTTATTTCTTTGACCTAAACGTCAATAAAAATTTGTAAATCTTGTGGAATTTTAGCACTATAATTTACTTTTTCCTTTGTAATAGGGTGAATAAAAGAAACCTTATAACTATGTAAAGCTTGCCTTTGCATAAAACTAGTATTTCCACCATATAAATCATCACCTAAAAGAGGATGACCAATATGAGCCATATGAACTCTTATTTGATGAGTTCTACCAGTTTCCAAAAAGCATTTAATCACTGAAATTGTAGTACCACCAAACAAAATTTCTTTTAATACTTCATAGTGAGTAATAGCTATTTGGCCACCTTTCAAAACGCACCTTTCAATAATGCTTCCTTCTTTTCTAGCAATTGGAGCATTTATAGTTCCGCTTCTTGCAAGAAAAATGACCTTCTACAATTGCAATATATTCTTTTTTAAAGTTGCCATCTTTCATTTGTTTAACTAAACATTCTTGCACATATTCATTTTTAGCAAAAATAACTAAACCAGACGTATCTTTATCAATCCTATTAACAGGCCTAATTTTCTTTTTCAAACCAATTTCATCATAATAAAAACGAATACCATTAGAAAGACTATCTTTATAATGAAGAATAGAAGGGTGAACAGGAATACCAGAAGGTTTATTTACAATTATATAAGAATCATCTTCATATACAATATCTAAGGACATCTTTGTAGGCACAATATTAGAATTATCTTCTGGATACAAAAAAGAAACTGAAACTTTATCATTTTCAGCTAATTTATGAGATACACTTACACGGGCACTATTTAAAAATATAGTATTTTCTCTTTTTAAGGTTATAAGAAGTCTATGAGAAATGTTAAATTTATTAAGTAAAATATCTTTTACATCTTTATCTATATCATTTAAAGTTACTGTATATTCTAAATTCATGTTTTTACCTCAACTAATCTATTATATCCACAAAATTACCCCAATTACCCCCAAATTACCTGCGCCTTTTGGGAACTTTGAAGATAAAATTTAGTAAATTACTTTTCCGTCTTTTTGGTATTTTTCAAAAGTAGATATGCATTCATCTCTATCAATTTGTTTTAAAGCTATTAAATCCTTTTTGTTTCCTTTAAGGTATTCGTATATTAAATCATCACGAAAACCAATTTTAGCAGCATCCTCGCGTGTACATGCATAATATATTTCTTTAATATTTGACCATATTATAGCAGACAAACACATAGGGCATGGTTCACAAGAAGTATATAATATATATCCTGATAAATCGTAAGTGTTTAACTTACTACAAGCATTACGAATAGCCATTACCTCTGCATGAGCAGTTGGGTCATTATTTTTTAAAACTTGGTTATGACCTGTTGCAATAATATTTCCTGCTTTATCTGTAATTACAGCACCAAATGGACCACCGTCATTTTGAAAACTTCCATTTTCGGCTTCATTTTTAGCAATTTCCATATATGTATTCATAATAAAACATCCTTTCTAAATAAAATTATCCGTGCCTATAATACACTAAGGCACATACCTACCACATTTTAACACAAATTTTTTTGAATTTCTACTATTGTAACTAACAAAAATCTATATTATAATAATTATGTAAGTCGAATTTTAGGAAGGGTAGGAAATTAAAAATGAAAAATAAGAAAATTGCAATTATAATTGGAGTAATTGTTGGAATAATATTAATCGGTGCCATTGCACTATGTGTGGTAAATATAAAGAAAAATGCTAAACAGACAAATTCAAAAATAGAAGAAGCGGCAGAAGCGGAAATTAATACAAATGAAGAAGTAGAAGAATATACAAATATAAATGAGCTAGAGCAAGAAGAAATTGTAGAAGAGAATACCAAAGATACTGTAGGAAATGAGAAAAATACAAATACAAAAAGCAATGCCAAAAGCTCAAATCCTTATTATATAAAGGTAAACTATGGAGCACAGGTTGTAACAATATATAAACAAGACGAAAACGGAGAATATACAATTCCATATAAAGCAATGATATGTTCTACTGGAGTAGCTACACCAACTTCAGGAGTATATTCAATACCAGCAAGATGGGAATGGCTTGGACTTCAAGGTGATGTATATGGACATTACAGTACACAAATAAAAGGAAACATATTATTCCATTCAGTTCCATATCTTAGAAGAGGTGATAAATCTAGCTTAGAATATTGGGAGTATGATAAATTAGGAACATATGCTTCAGCAGGTTGCATACGTTTAACAGTAAGTGATGCAAAATGGATTTTTTATAATTGTGGAAGAGGAACAAAGGTAGAATTTTATAGTAGTTCAAATCCCGGCCCATTAGGAAAGCCAACAGCTAAAAAGATATCTTCATATCCAGAGTACCTAAGAAATTGGGATCCTACTGACCCAGATACTTCAAATCCATGGCATAGCTATAAAAGCGAGAATAAGAAGAATGAAATAACAAATACTGAAGTTGTAAATAATGTAGTAAATACAAACACAGAAGTCATAAACAACACAGTAGCTGGAAAAGATACTAATGTAGTAGCAAATGAAGTTTATACAAATGCAATTGTAGAAAATACGGTTACTAACACCACTACCAACACAACTACAACAAATACAGTTTCTAATACAACAAATACAAGTACAAACACTACTATAGTAAATGAAGTCATAAAGCCAAAAGAAAAATTATGATATATAAATAAACCAAAAAGAAGTATGAAAATTTTTAATAATATTAATCATGCTTCTTTTGTTTTTATCACAAATTATCGAAAAACAATAAAAAAATATTGACAAACAAAAATATATGATATATACTTATGCAAAATAAAGGAGGAATTTAATAATGAAAATTTTAGGAGAAAAAAGTTTGTCATCAAAAGTTATAATAGGCCTTAACATACTTTTTACCGCCATTAGCATAATTGATGCGGTAGTATTAAGTATAATAGCAAAAATAGTAACTCATATTGTTATGGGAGAAGAGATACAAAACAATATATCTGATTTAGTGTTCTTTATTATGCTTATAAGTACAGGAATAATAGCCTTATTTATTATCTATCAATTTATAAAAATCTTTAAAAACTTAAAAAAAGAGGTTTTATTTAGCAAAAACAATGCGAAAAGCTTGAATATAGTTAGTTATAGCTGTTTTATCATAAGCGCTTTATACTTAGGCATGTCAATATATACTTTTTCAATAATTAAAAACTATATATTTGCCTTTTCAATAATGTTAGCAATTATATTTGCAGTTTCTGGTGTAGGCATAAAAATACTTAATGAAATATATAAAAAAGCTATTGAATATAAAGAAGAAAATGATTTTACAATATAGATGGGAGGAAGAAAAATGCCAATTGTTGTCAATGTAGATGTAATGTTAGCCAAAAGAAAAATGACATCTGGTGAGCTTGCTGAAAAAGTTGGAATAACTCCTGCAAATCTTTCAATATTAAAAACTAATAAGGCAAAAGCAATAAGGTTTTCAACCTTAGAGAAGATATGTGAAATATTAGATTGTAAGCCGGGAGATATATTAGATTATGAAAAATAAAGGGGAGAGAATAGTATGGAAATTATAGGAAGTATTATATTATCAATAGTTCAATCAATTTTATTTTATAGAAAAGACCTAGGAATTTCAATGGTATTATTTGTAATAATAGCAAATGGAATTATATATTACATACTTAATAAGAGAAATAAGATAAAAAATAAAAATGCAATAGGACTTATGATACCAATAGTTTTACTAAGTAGCACATATTTTATATTTGCAAATACTACGTTTTATATTGCTAATATTTTTGTGATTTTAGTAATTAATTTAATAATGTATGTAATTTTAACAAATGAAAAACATTTCTTTAAAAATTATTTGTATAGAACCTTTGAATTAGCTACAAACACTGTTAAAGAATATAAAGCTGGAATTAAACTTAGCAATAAAGCCTCAAGAAAAATAATAACAAAAAATAAAAATATAAATAAAGAAAACCTTAAAAAAATGGCAATATCACTATTAATAGTATTCGTGGTTGTGGGAATTGTTTTAATTTTATTAGCATCAGCAGATATGATTTTTGCAAACTTATTTTCTGGCATAGAAAATATATTTAAAAATATAAATATTGGAAGTACTTTTAATATTATTTTAAGAATTACAATTATAGTAATTACATATTTCTTATTTTTAAGTTTATTTTTAAATATTCAAAAGAAAAATGTACAAGAAGAAAGAGAATTAAAAGAAAATAGAGGAAAATATGATTTTACAATAAAATTACTTTTAATAGTACTAAACCTAGTATATTTTGTATTTTGTTGTATTCAAATCCAATCCCTATTTGCAAAAATAAATATAGAAAGTTCATTTGACTATGCTGCTTATGCAAGAACAGGCTTCTTCCAGCTTATGTTTGTTTCATTTATAAACTTTGGAGTAATATTAATATCTAACAAATATTATACAAAAGAAGAACAGCTAATAAAAATATTGAATTTGTTACTTGTAATTTTTACTATTATAATAGCAATATCATCAATGTATAGAATGCATATGTATGAAATAGAGTTTGGACTAACATACTTAAGAACGTTTGTTTATATAATATTAACTACAGAAATAATTGCTTTCATTCCAATAATAGTGTATATATTTAATAAAAGATTTGATTTTATTAAATGGTGCTTTATTATAGGGATTTGCGCCTACTGTGTAGCAAATTATATGAATATAGAAAAGCTTATTATAAGCAAAAATATTAGTAGAAATGATGTACATCCAATTGACTATGAATATATATATAAGATTGTTAGCCAAGATAGCTATGAGATTTTAGAAGAAAGATTAAGCAAAGAAGCGGTAACTAGTGAAGAAAAACTAGATATTTTAAATATCTTATTAAATATAACAAGTAATACCAAAGGTTTGAATTGGCAAGAATTTAATATTTCAAAATATAAAATGAAAAAAATTGATAGGGATACTTTGCTAAAGCAAAAAGATGAAATAAATAAAGAAATATTAAAACAAGAAAATGACAGGTCAGCAATATCTGGTAGCAGTTATAGCAATATCTTATAAAGAAAAATGCAAAAGAGTTAGTAAACGAGGCCACTTAATAAGTAGCCTCGTTTACTAATTTTTTTTTGCTAGATTTGATGTTAGAAGAGTAAATGAAACACAAGCAAAATATAAAATGCAACAAGTAATAATATTGATTTTTAAAAAATATATTTCCCAAAGCATTGAAAATAGATTGTACTGACCTACCAGTATAAAGACATTAATTTAATATTATGATATAAAAAATATGCAAATTAAAAAATGGTAGAAAGGAATCAAGCATATATAAATTAATATTTATGAATGATTGATTATATGAAAAAATGAATAAGAGAATATATGATTATTTAAAAATTAATGATTTAAAAGATATGTTAAATAAAACAGGAAAATTATATGCAGAAAAACCGGCATATAAGATTAAAGTAGAAGAAGGAAAATATCAAGTTTATACTCATAAAGAAGTTAGAGATATGATAAATGCTTTAGGAACAGCATTAATAAATTTAGGACTAAAGGGAAAACGAATTGCAGTTATTGGAGAAAATAGATATGAATGGGAAATAGCATATTTATCAATTGTATGTGGAACAGGAATTGTTGTTCCATTAGATAAGTCACTACCTGCAAATGAGCTAGAACTATTGATAGAAAGGTCTGATATGGAGGCGATATTTTATACAAAAAAATATTCAGAGATAATTCAAAATATTAGGCTTAGTGAGAAAAATAAGTTAAAACATTTGATTTCGATGGATAATGATGAAAATGGAGAAGGAATATATTCACAAAAAGAACTAATACAAGAAGGTAAGAAATTAATAGAAGAAGGAAATAACGAGTTTTTAAATGCAAAAATCAATCCAAAAGAAATGGAAATTATGCTATTTACATCAGGAACTACATCTAAGTCTAAAGTAGTAGCGCTTTCACATGAGAATATTTGCACAAATTTAATGGATATTGGAAGCGTTTTAGACGTAACTCAAGACGATGTTTTTCTTTCTATTTTACCAATACACCATGTATTTGAATGTACAGTAGGATTTCTATTTTCACTATATAAAGGAGCAGAAACAGTATTTTGTGATGGGCTAAGACATATAGTAGAAAACCTAAATGAATATCATGTAACAGTCATGGCATGTGTACCAGGCATATATGAACGAATTTTCATGATGATTAGGAAAAAACTAGAAAAGCAAGGAAAACTTGAGGAAATATTAAAAAATGAAGAGAAATATAAAAATTGTTCTATGAAAGAAAGGAAAGAAGCATTTAAAGAAATACATGATATGCTTGGTGGAAAAATAAAACTATTTATAAGTGGAGCTGCAGCTTTAGATAAAACAATAGAAGAAAAATATAGATTATTAGGACTAAACTTAGTACAAGGATATGGATTGACTGAAACTTCTCCTGTTGTGGCAGTTGGAACAAATAAAAATTACAGATTAGGATCAATTGGAAAAACAGTTCCAAGTGTAGAAGCAAAACTTGTAGATGTAAATGAAGAAGGAATTGGAGAGTTAGTAGTTAGAGGACCAAGCATAATGCTAGGATATTATGAGAATGAAGAAGCAAATAAAGAATCATTAAAAGAAGGTTGGTTCTATACAGGAGATTTAGCAAAAATTGACGAAGAAGGATATATATTTATATGTGGTAGAAAGAAAAGTGTAATAGTATTAAAAAATGGCAAAAACATATTCCCAGAAGAAATGGAAAATTTAGTGAATAAAATAGAAGGAATAAAAGAGTCGTTTATCTTTGGAAAAATACAATCAAATGATGAGAACAATATAAAAATAAATGTAAAGATAGTATTTGATAGAGATGTTATAAAAGATGTTTATAAAGTTGAAAAAAATGAAGATATATATACAGTTTTAGCAAAGAAAATTAAAGAAATCAATCAAACAATGCCATCTTATAAAGCAATAAGAGGAATAATGCTAACAGAAGAGCCACTTATTAAAACAACAACAAACAAGATAAAAAGACAGGAGAATTTAGATGCAATTAGAAAATGTGAAAACTAAATTTTTAGGGAAAAATAGTATTTTTTATAATCATATAGATTCAACGCAAAATGAAATTTGGAGACTAATAGAAAGTAAAAATACCCCAAATGGAACCTTGGTATTTGCAGACATTCAAGATAAAGGAATAGGAACTCATGGAAGAGTCTGGCATACAGATGAAGCAAACAATATAGCATTTTCATTTTTTATAAGAACAGATTGTAATGTTCAAAGATTAGATGGACTTACAATAAAAATTGCAAATATGATTGTTGATATTTTTAAGAAGCAATATGAAATTAACTTAAATATTAAAGAGCCAAATGATATTACATTTAATAATAAAAAAATAGGTGGAATTTTAACTCAGACTAAAGTTGTTAATGAAAAAGTCAAATACTTAGTAGTTGGAATTGGAATTAATACTAATAAGGAAAAATTTACAGATGATATAAAGTATTTAGCGACATCTATAAAAAAAGAATTTGGAATAGATGTAGATACTAAAAGATTTATAGCAGAATTTTGTAATCAATTTGAAAAAGAAATAGAAAAGAGAGGAGTTATTTAAAAAATGAATATTGGATTTTTATTTCCTGGTCAAGGATCTCAAAGCGTAGGAATGGGAAGAGATATATATGATGAATACGAAGAGGCAAGAAAAATATATGAAGAAGTTAAAGATATAACAGGAATAGATATTGCAAAAATATCATTTGAAGGACCAGAAGAAATATTAAATGAAACAAAATATACACAACTTGCAATACTTACAGAGAGCTTGGCTATATTAGAAATTTTAAAAAACAACAATATAACAGCTAATATATCAGCAGGATTAAGCTTAGGCGAATATACAGCACTAATTAATAGTAAAGCACTTATGTTTGAAGAAGGAATAAAAGTTGTCCAAAAACGAGGAGAATATATGCAAAAATTTCTTCCTAGTGGAGAATGGCAAATGGCAGCAATTATAGGATTAAAGGATAGCCAAGTAGAAGATGTTTGCAAAAAAGTAAAATCAGGATTTGTAGTTCCTGCAAATTATAATTCAGTAGGTCAAGTTGTAATTTCTGGAGAAAAAGAAGCAATTACTGAAGCTGAAAAAATTGCAAAAGAGATAGGTGCAAAAAAAGTAAGAATTTTAAAAACAGCAGGACCATTCCATACTGAAAAAATGATAGAAAGTTCAAATGCTTTTAGAAAAGACCTTGAAAATATTACTGTTCATAAGTTTGAAACAAAAGTGATAAAAAATATAGATGGCGAAATTTACAAAGAGACAGACGATGTAAAAGATATTTTAGCCCGTCACATTATAAATCCAGTTAAATTTTCAAAAACAATTGAAAATATGCTAGATAATGGAATAGATACATTTATAGAAATAGGCCCTCGGAAAAACATTATCAGGATTTGTAAAAAGGACACCAACAAATAAAGAAATAAAAATATTAAATATTGATAATGTTTGTAGTTTACAAGCAGTATTAAAAGAATATGGAGGATAAAAACATGAATAAATTAGCGATAATTACAGGAGGAACAAGAGGAATTGGAAAACAAATAGCTTTAACATTTGCAAAAGAAGGATATAATATTGCTTTAAATTACAGAACGGAAAATGAAGACTTAAAAAATACTAAAAAAGAGATAGAAGCAAATAATGTAAAATGTTTTGCAGTTCAAGGAGATGTAACTAATTTTAAAGACTGTGAACAATTTGTAAAACAAATTGTTGAAGAATTTGGAAATATAGATGTATTAGTCAATAATGCAGGAATTACAAGAGATACATTGCTAATGAGAATGAAAGAAGAGGATTTTAAACAAGTTATAGATACAAATCTAATAGGTACATTTAATGTAACTAAAAATGTGATTAGTTATATGATGAAAGCAAGAAGCGGAAGGATAATAAATATATCATCAGTTGTGGGAATATCAGGAAATGCAGGTCAAACAAATTATTCAGCATCAAAAGCAGGAATTATAGGTTTTACTAAAAGTTTAGCAAAAGAAGTTGCTTCAAGAAATATTACTGTTAATGCAGTAGCACCAGGATTTATTGAAACACAAATGACAGATGTATTAAAAGATGATATTAAAGAAGAAATTGCAAAAAAAATTCCTCTAAAAAGAATGGGAACACCACAAGATGTTGCAAATGTTGTCAAATTTTTAGCATCTAATGACAGTTCATATATTACAGGGCAAGTAATTAATATTGATGGCGGAATGTTAATGTAAGGAGAGAATAAAAAATGGAAAAAAGAGTAGTTATAACAGGACTTGGAGCAATCACTCCAATAGGAAATAATGTAGATGAAACATGGAGAGGAATAGAAAATAAAGAATGTGGAATTGATAAAATTTCACTATTTGATAGTAGTAATTTTAAAACGAGTTTATGTGCGGAAGTGAAAAATTATAATCCTTTAGATTATTTTGAACCAAAACAAGCAAAAAGATTAGACAGATCTTCACAATTTGCACTAATAGCAGCAAGAGAAGCAGTAAAAAATAGTGGAATAACTTCAGAAAATACAGATTTTAAAAAAGTTGGTATTTTTGTAAGTACAGGAATTGGAGGTTTAATAACAATTCAAAATCAATGTGAAATAAACTATGAAAAAGGAAATAATAGGGTATCTCCGATGTTTATACCTATGGCAATAGCCAATATGCCAGCTGGAAACATTTCAATAGAATTTGGATTTAAAGGTGAATCTATGGCAATTGTTACAGCTTGTAGTTCTTCAACACATGCAATAGGAGAAGGCTACAAAACAATAAAACATGGATATGAGGATGTTGTCGTAGCAGGAGGTGCAGAAGCTTCTATTTGTTCTGTTGGAATAGCAGGCTTTGAAAACATGAAAGCGCTATGTACATCTACAGATAAAAATAGAGCAAGTATTCCATTTGATAAAGAAAGAAGTGGCTTTGTTATGGGTGAAGGAAGTGGAATACTGGTTTTAGAAGAATTGGAACATGCTAAAAAAAGAAATGCTAAAATATATGCAGAAGTTATTGGATTTGGTTCAACTTCAGATGCTTACCATATAACATCTCCATGTCCTGATGGAGAAGGTGGCGCAAATGCAATGATAAGAGCAATGAAAGATGCAAAGATAAAACCAGAAAATATAGATTATATAAATGCACATGGAACGTCAACACATTTAAATGATTTGACAGAAACAATGGCTATAAAAACAGCATTAGGAACAGCAAGTAAAACAGTAATGATAAGTTCTACAAAGGGAAATATAGGACATCTTTTGGGGGCTGCAGGAGCAGTAGAAGCAATTTTGAGTGTAAAAGCAATGGAAAATGAGTTAGTACCTCCAACAATAAATTATAAAGAAAAAGATGAAGAATGTGATTTAGACATTGTTCCAAATGAGCCAAGAAAAGCTAAATTAAATATTGTTATGTCAAATTCACTTGGATTTGGAGGACATAATTCTAGTATTATCCTAAAAAAGTGGGAGGAAGAATAAATGGAATATGAAAAAATAAAACAGCTAATAGAGGAGATGGGAAATTCGAAACTAACAGAAGTTGATATTGAATTCCCAGATGGTACTAAAATTAGTATGAAAAAAGATAATGTTAAGGAAAGAGTAATTCAAGAAATTCAAGATACTACAGTAATAAAAAATAGTGATAATATTACTAAAGAAACAAAAAAAGAAGAAAAAGGAAATATAGTAAAGTCACCAATGGTTGGAACTTTTTATTTAAAATCTTCTCCTACGGCAGAACCTTATGTTGAAATTGGAAAAGAAGTAAAAAAAGGTGACGTTCTTTGCATTGTTGAAGCTATGAAGTTAATGAACGAAATTGAGTCAGAATATACTGGAAAAGTTACAGAAATCTTAGTAAAAGATGGCGAAACAGTAGAATATGGAACACCATTATTTAGAATAGAAGGTGAAAATTAATGTTAAATAAAGAAGAAATTAAAAACATTATTCCACAAAGAGATCCATTTTTAATGATTGATGAAGTAGAAGAGTATGTGCCAGGAGAATCAGCAATAGCATATAAAAATGTAAATGCGCAAGAATGGTATTTTAAAGGTCATTTTCCAGGAAATCCAATTATGCCTGGAGTGCTAATTGCAGAAAGTTTAGCTCAAACAGGAGCAGTTGCAATTCTCTCAATGAATGAGAATAAAGGGAAAAACGCTCTATTTGGTGGAATAGATAAAATGAAATTCAAAAAAATGGTTGTACCAGGAGATAGATTAAAACTAGAAGTAAGAATTATAAAAAGAAAAGGACCAATTGGTGTAGGAGAAGCAATAGCGACAGTTAATGAAAACATTGTAGCTAAAGGGGAATTAACATTTGCATTGGTTTAAGGTTATTAAGAATTAAAAAGTTGAAAGAGGTAGAAATAAATGAATAAAATATTAATTGCAAATCGTGGCGAAATTGCAGTTCGTATTATAAGAGCATGCAAAGAAATGAATATAAAAACTGTTGCAGTTTATTCAGAAATAGATAAAGATGCTTTGCATACCCGTTTAGCAGATGAGGCTATTTGCATTGGCCCAGCTCAAGCTAATAAAAGTTATTTAAACGTAAAAAATATTATACAGGCAGCTTATATAACAAAAGCAGATAGTATTCATCCTGGTTTTGGATTTTTATCTGAAAATTCAAAATTTGCCCAAATATGTGAAGAATCAAATATAAAATTTATTGGGCCAAAGTCTGAAATTATTGAATTATTAGGGAATAAATCTAATGCAAAAGAGATGATGAAAAAGGCTGGAGTTCCTGTTATACCAGGTTCAGACGGAAGTGTAAAAGGATTAAAAGACGCATTAGAGATAGCAGAAAAAATAGGGTATCCTGTTATGTTAAAAGCCGCAGCAGGTGGCGGTGGCAAAGGCATTAGAGTTGCAAATACTGCAGAAGAATTAGAAAAAGAGTATGAAATAGTAAAACAAGAAGCAAAGAACTCTTTTAATGATGATGAAATATATATAGAAAAGTTTATTTCAAATCCAAGGCATGTTGAAATTCAGATAGTAGCAGATGAACATGGAAATGTAATTCATTTAGGAGAAAGAGATTGTACTATTCAAAGAAATCATCAAAAAGTAATAGAAGAAACGCCATCTACTGCTATTGATGAAAAGACAAGAAACAAAATGGGAAATGCGGCCATAAAAGCAGCTAAAACAGCTGGATATACAAGTCTTGGAACAGTAGAATTTTTAGTAGATAAAGATAGCAACTTTTATTTTATGGAAATGAATACAAGAATTCAAGTAGAACATCCAATTACTGAGATGAGAACAGGAATAGATTTGGTAAAGACCCAAATAAAAATTGCAACAGGCGAAGAGTTGAAAATAAAACAAAAAGATGTAGAATTTAAAGGACATTCTATAGAATGTAGATTAAATGCTGAAAATCCAAGTAAAAAGTTTATGCCATGTCCAGGTCTAATAAAAGGTCTGCATTTTCCAGGAGGAAACGGAGTAAGAATAGATAGTGCAATTTATGAAGGATATACAATTCCAGCAAACTATGATTCGATGATTGCAAAGCTTATTACTTTTGGAGTAAATAGAAATGAAGCAATCAGTAAAATGAAAAGAGTTTTAGAAGAATTGGTTATAGAAGGAATACAAACAAATCAAGATTTTTTATTTGAAATAATAAAAAACCCTAATTTTATTAGAGGAAATTTTGATACTTCATTTATAGAAAAAGAGATATTAAAAAAGGAGAATGGTAAATGATCGTAGACAAAATAAAGAAAAGACAAGTGCCAACAAATAATAAAACTTCCAATATAGATATACCTGTAGGAAAATGGATAAAATGTGAAGAGTGTAAAGAAATACTATATAAAGAAAATATTAGAAATAATTTAAACATTTGCCCAAATTGTGGACACTATTTTAGAATGCATATAGATAGAAGGCTAGAATTAATATTAGACAAAAATACATACAAAAAGTTTGATTTAAATATAGAAACAACTAATCCTTTGGAATTAGAAGATTATCCTAAAAAATTAAAAGCTTTAAAAGAAAAAACAGGTTTACCAGAAGCTGTTTCATGTCGGAATTGGTAAAATTAAAGGCGAAGATGTCGTTATATGTATTATGGATAGTGGCTTTTTAATGGGAAGTATGGGAATTGTTGTAGGTGAAAAAATAACATATGCTATCGAGCAAGCAATAGAAAAAAGATTACCATTTATTATATTTTCTACCTCAGGCGGAGCTAGAATGCAAGAAGGAATTATATCTTTAATGCAAATGGCTAAAACTACAGCTGCACTTACAAAATTAGATAAAGCAGGATTATTATATATATCAGTTCTAACAGATCCAACATATGGAGGGGTTACAGCTTCGTTTGCAAGTCTAGGAGACATTGTTTTAGCAGAACCACATGCCATGATAGGATTTGCTGGTCAAAGAGTAATAAAACAAACAATAGGAGAAGAATTACCAGAAAGTTTTCAAACAGCTGAATTTCTATTAGAACATGGTTTTATAGATAAGATAGTTGAAAGAAAAGATTTAAAAGATACTATTTATAAATTAATTATGTTTCATAAAGGAGGCAAAAATTAATGGGAAATACAAAAATATCAGCTTGGGAAAAAGTAGAAATAGCAAGGGACCCAAAAAGGAAAACTTCACTTGATTATATAGAAGAAATATTTGATGATTTTATAGAATTACATGGAGATAGAAACTCTAAAGATGATAAAGCTATAGTGTGCGGATTAGCCAAAATAGGAAAACAAAATTTTACAATTATAGCAGAACAAAAAGGAAGGACAACAAAAGAAAATATAGAAAGAAATTTTGGAATGCCAAATCCTGAAAGTTATAGAAAAGCGATAAGATTTATGAAACAGGCTGAAAAATTTAAAAGACCTGTAATTACTTTTATTGATACAAAAGGAGCATATCCAGGAATAGAAGCAGAAGAAAAAGGCCAAGGAGAAGCAATTGCTAGATCTATGTTTGAAATGGCAAAGCTCAAAGTACCAATTATATCAATTGTAGTTGGAGAGGGTTCAAGTGGAGGAGCTTTAGCAATTGGAGTTGCAAATAAGGTATTTATGCTAGAAAATGCTATTTATTCAATTCTTTCACCAGAAGGTTATAGTAGCATTTTATGGAAAGACGCATCTAGGTTTAAAGAAGCTGCAGAAAAAATGAAATTAACTGCAAATGATTTATTTGAACTAAAAGTAATAGATAAAATTATAAAAGAGCCTAAAGAAAATAATGAAGAAAATTTTAAAAAAGTTTCCTATAATTTAAAAAAAGAAATACAAAAAGAGATAAAACAGATGCAAAATTTAAATGAAGAAGAAATTGTAGAAAATAGATATGCAAAATTTAGAAATATGGGTGAGTTTAAGGAGGTATAAAATGTTATTAAAAGATAAGAAAATATTAATAATGGGAATTAGAAACAAATGGAGTATTGCTTATGGCATTGCGAAATCAGCTTATGAAAATGGAGCAAAATTAATTTTTACTTATATGGGTGAAGATAATAAAGAAAAAATAGAAGAATTAATTAGCGAATTTAAAGGTAGTAAAGCGTATGTGTTAAATGGAGCTTCAGAAGATGAAAAAGTTAAAGAAGCATTTACGAAAATAAAAGAAGAAAATGGAAAATTAGATGGAATTGTACATGCAATTGCACATGCAAATACTGAAGATTTAAGAAATGACTTTATTTTTACAAGCAAAGAAGGATATTCTCATGCAGTAGATGTTAGCAGCTATTCTTTTGTATTAGTTGCACGAATGGCTAAAGAACTAGATATGCTAAATGAAAATGCAACTTTAGTTACTTTAACATATCATGGTTCTACTAAAGTTTTGGATGGCTATAACATTATGGGAGTTGCAAAAGCAGCACTAGAAGCTAGTGTTAGATATTTAGCAAACAACTTAGGAAAAGATGGAATAAGAGTAAATGCAATATCAGCAGGTCCAATAAAGACATTGTCAGCAAAAGGAATTAAGGACTTTAGTTCAATATTAACTATTGTAGAAGAAAAAGCACCACTACACAGAAATGTAACAACCGAGCAAGTTGGAAATGTAGCAACATTTTTATTAAGTAATATGTCAGATTCAATAACAGGGCAAGTTATATATGCTGATAGTGGTTATAATATTATGGGAGTTTAATAAAAAATTGTAGTAAGGAGAGGATGATAAATGTTAAAAGGAAAAGTAGCGGTTGTAACAGGAGGTACTAGAGGAATAGGATTTGCAACAGTAAAGAAATTTTTAGAAAATGAAGCAAAAGTAGTTTTACTTGGCTCTAAGCAAGAAACAGTAGAAAAAGCAATAAAAGAATTAAAACAAATAAATTCATCTTATGAGGTAATAGGTTTTTACCCAGATTTATCAATCAAAGAAGAAATGGATGAAGTATTTAAAAAAGTAAAAGAAATATATGGGCATATTGATATATTAATTAATAATGCTGGTATTTCTTCCAAAACTAAAATAGAAGATTATACTGACGAAGAATATGAAAAGATTACTAATTTGAATATAAAATCAGTTTTTAATTGTTCAAAGGAGATAATACCATATTTAAAAGAAACAAAAGGTGTAATTTTAAATACAAGTTCTATGGTAAGTATTTACGGACAACCAAGTGGAGTAATGTATCCTACTACTAAATTTGCAGTTAATGGGATAACAAAATCTTTAGCTCGAGAATTAGCACCATATGGTATTAGAGTAAATGCAGTAGCTCCAGGAATTATCAATACAGATATGGTAGCAAAATTACCTAAAGAAATGATAGAACCATTAATAAAAACCATACCATTTGGTAGAATTGGAGAACCAGAAGATATTGCAAATGCGTTTTTGTTTTTATCAAGTAATTTGTCAAGTTATATTACAGGGGTAGTCTTATCTGTAGATGGACTTGCAAGAAGTTAAAAAATCAAAATTGTTACAATAGTGATGTTGTTAAATATATAGAATGTGAAAAAGAAAGGAATACTATGGAAGGGATAAAAGTAGGAAATAAAAAATCAAAATATCCTATTATTCAAGGAGGAATGGGAGTAGGAGTTTCTATGCATAATTTAGCTGGTAATGTAAGTAAGGAAGGTGGCATTGGAATAATTTCAACAGCAGATATTGGATATCAAGAAGCAGATTTTAATAAAAATCCATTGAAAGCAAATTTAAGAGCAATAGGAAATGAAATAAAAAAAGCAAGAGAAATTGCAGGAGAAGATAAAATAATTGGTGTAAATATAATGGTAGCTTTAAAAGACTATGCGGAAATTGTAAAAGAATGTGTAAAACAAAAAATCGACTTAATTATATCTGGTGCAGGTATTCCAAAGGAATTGCCTGAATATGTTAAAGGGTCTACAACAAAGATTGCTCCAATAGTATCATCTTTAAGATGCTGTAAACTGATAGTAAAACATTGGATAAAAAAATATAATTATGTTCCAGACATGATAGTTATTGAAGGGCCAGAAGCTGGCGGACATTTGGGATTTAAAAGAGAAGAATTAGAAGAAGATGCTAAACCAAAATTAGAAAATATAACTAAGGAAGTTGTTGACTACATAAATGAGGTAGAAAAAGAAACAGGAAAGGATATTCCAGTAATTGCAGCAGGTGGAATATGGGATTCTACAGATATTAAAAAATTTTTAAGTTTAGGAGCAAGTGGTGTACAAATGGCAACAAGATTTGTTGCCACAAATGAGTGTGATGCTTCAATAGAATTCAAAAAAGCTTATGTAAACGCAAAAGCTGAAGACATTAAGATAATTAATAGTCCTGTTGGAATGCCAGGAAGAGCTATATGTAATAGTTTTATCAAAAAAGTAGAAAAAGAAAAATGCAAAATAGATAAATGTTATAATTGCATTAAAACTTGTAATGTAATAGATAGTCCATACTGCATTACAAAAGCATTAATAAATTCTGTAAAGGGACAAACAGAAGATGGATTAATTTTTTGTGGCAGTAACGTTAGTAAAATAAAAGAAATTGTTTCTGTTAAAGATTTAATGAAAGAATTGGTTTGTGAATTATAGAAAAATAGACATTTTGGAAATCTTTGATACTATGACAGTTTTTATATTAGAATAGTGTATAAATTTTCGAGGCTTACCAGAGATGGTAAGCCTTTGATAATATATAAATCTAACATCAAAAAATATTGACTTTAATTCAATAATGTGATATTTTGCATAGGTAAAAAGTATT
>OLNW01000225.1_pt1 | contig 72797 bp, 50 predicted proteins | sample 1672121 | NCBI WGS metagenome assembly OLNW01 (sample SAMEA3136648, study PRJEB25190) | human gut metagenome
AGATTCAGCCTAATTTTTTGTACTGTCAAAAAGTTTTAGCGGACAGTAATAATTTACAAATAGTTGCCCTCCACAAAGATATTTCACTTCGCGCGGGTGTACGTCTCTGTCTCGGAGTCTTTGGCTCCGACCTCCAGAAGCTGGAGCTTATCCGATGTCAATGAGACCACATTGCAGCGTATCGGTTTCTTTGAGTGTTTCTTGAATTCCGAGACAACACTTTTGCTGAGGACATTCAGGAAGAATTTCGGGAAGCCGTCCGGTTGCTCCAGAATCTCGGTCTTGACGGATTTCGCGTCATAAGTCTGAGACAGGGTTTTATCGGTAAGAGACCATGTGCCACCGCACGAGATCCTGACTTTAAGTATAAGCGGAGCCTGGGCGTTCTTGTCATCGACATAATTCATCTCAAGAGTCATCGCATCCTCAAACGTGCCGTTTTTCATAAAGGAAAGCGTCTCGGATGTCATCATCTCCGAGCCATTCTCGGAACCTTGGTGGGTCTGACTCCATTTTCCGGTAATCTCTTGTGCATAGATGCTGACAGATAACGCCAGGCTTATCAGAGCGATAATTATTCTTTTCATACTTTTGCGATTAACTATAGCAAAATTAGCAATTAACTATAGCAATAACAATACTGACATTTATGGTCGCTTCGATGCTTCGACAGGCTCAGCAACCACAGACTTTGTGACCGTAGGATCATCGACCGGAAGATTAAGGCTCAGCAACAGCAGGGGGGGGCAGCTGTTGGCAGTGGAGGTCAAATGCTTGACCTGCAATCAATAAAATAACCCTACTCCCACCCGAAGGAGCAGGGTGCTTCAATATATTCGCTTACAACAATTTAGCCTCCACAGCCATTCAATTGTTTTATTATATGGGCTATAACTTCGCGATCGCGGTGACGAGCTGGTCGCCGAGACCGATGGTGTAGCCCTCGGTTGTGAAGAAGACTCGGTTGAAAGTGTCGGCGAGAAGGAAGTACGGCATACGGCGGCCTTTCATGTCGAGTCCGTCAGGGATTATGCCGAAATGGACGTTGGACGGGAGCGAGGAGGAATATTCCTTGAGCCATCCGAGACCTTCAGCGGTGGTCAGAAGCAGGATCGGACGGTTCCAGGACTCCAGTTTCGCCTTCGCGGCGATGATGTCGTTGATTGCGTGGACAGACGGCTCCTGCCGAGGGGTCAGGAAACCGATCACATAGAACCCGCGGCCGGTGGTCGAAAGAACCGAAACAGGTTCTGAATCAGGCTCCACCTTGTACTTTGTCTCCGCATCGAACGAACCGATTACGGACAGTTTGTCCTCCGGAATGGTGATGCGGAGATCAAGCGTCGTGGTCTCGCCCTCCTTGACAGAGAACTGCTGCATCGTGACAGGCACACTGCCGTCGGAAAGACGGTTACCGCTCACAAGTACATAATCACCGACATCGAGCGAAGTTCCTTTCTTGAAAATATTCGCCCAGCTGACGCCTCCGCCCATATCAACCTGACCTTCATCAAACGACAGAAGTTTCGTGCGGCCATTCTCTATCTTGCTGACAGTGAAGTGGGAATAGTAGCCCGGATTCGCCAGGATAGCCGTAGGCTCGTAGTTCAGGACCAGTGTCCCGGTAGGAGCCACAACCTGCGAGGAAGCCTCGAAATCCACATCAACCCACTGGCCGTCAGCCTTGTACTGAATCTTTCCGGTCACAGGATCCTTGCGCGCGTCAATCCCAAGAGTCCTGGCGAGAGCGACAAAGAATATATTCCTTGAGCGAACGTCCGCCATTCTTGCCTGATAAACGCCGATAGGAGACATCGGAATGCTCCAGGCCTTAGGGTCACGCAGCACAGTGATGCTGTCCTGCACCCATCTGATCAGGTTCGAAGGGACAGACAACTCCTCCTTTGACAGTCCGGTTCCGAAGAGACCTGCAAAGAACGACTTGTAAGGACTGAGGAACTCGTTCTCGACCCTTGGGCAGAGAATCGCGTCCGAAGCATTGTAACTGTCATCCAAAATAGTCCTCGTCACATCTATCATATCCTTATTGCTCAAGGATTTAAGCAGTTCCAAAGCCCTTGCGTCCGGATGATCCTCCAAGAACTTTTCGATCACCTCGTGGTTGCCGGCAGAGAATGCCAGAAGCCTCCCTTTCTCCGAACTGTCCGTGACGAAGAATGTAGCCATATAAGCCTTTCGGATGCTGTCCTCCTGAGCGAAACGTCTGTCGTTCTCAGCACGCTGCTCCGGAGTAACCTCAGGGATGTTCGCGGTCTCCGGCGGCGGGACAATCATCATTGACTGAGGATCAAATGAATGCTGGTCCGAAATCGTGATCTTAACCTCTGTGTCCTTGCCGAAAGAGACCTTGGAATAGCCATACTTGCCGTTCTTCGAAGCCCAAGCCATCATATCCCCCATCCCGGCGGTCAAGAATGTACGCCCTTGAGCGTCAGTGTATTTGGAAAGCGCAGGATAGAACTCGGCATAGTTGTAGATCTTGAAATCAACCAAGGCGCTGTCAACCGGGGAACCATTCTCATCAACTACAGTGAAATCAACACGGTCGGTCTTGGCGTAATTGTCAATCAGATTGATTTCCGTGAAGTTAGGCCCGACCATAACCTTCTCTTCCGGGCCGTCATAGTTTCCGAAAACCCTTGTGTGCATCAGCAATCCACGGCTGGCCGGAGAATTGAACCACCCCAGATTAAGGACCGGCTCCGGCTCACAGGCACCAAGGAAGTACCAATCACCGTCAGCCCAAGCCTCAACCCAGGCGTGGTTGTCATCCGTGTGCGCCCAACGAGGGGTGTAAACCTGACGGGCAGGGATTCCCACAGCCCTAAGAGCCGCCACAGCGAATGTGGACTCCTCACCGCAACGCCCCAACGAACTTCTCATCGAGGAAAGCGGGGACAGGGTACGAGCGTCGGATGGCTTGTAGGTCAGTTTCTCGTGACACCAATGATTCACTTCCAGAATGGCATCCTTCATATTCATACCCTCCACACGTGGCTTCAACTCACGGTAGAAGGCGACCCTTGAAGTGTCGAGGTTCTCATTGTTCGCCCTGACAGGCAGCACGAAATGCCTGAATATCCTCTCCGGGACATTCCACCCCATCTCCTTTCGGGCGGCGAAGGACGAACGAATATTCTGAAGGTAATAGTCTGTGCTGTAATCCGTAACGTCCGCGAGCGGCATATAGGCATAGAGAAACTCCAAAGCCTCGAACTCTTCTGTCGTCAGATAGAGGTCGCTGACAAAGCCGTTGGACTCCGTAAGGCATTTCTTGTCTTTATCGACCGCAAAGAAGCCTTGCAGACGCTCCGGCCGCAGCCTTTTATTCAGATCCGCCTCAACCGTGGCACGATAGGAAGCGTCGGTCATAAAATGATGAACCTCGCAGGATGAGAGCAGCAACAGAGCCGCCATCAGGGAGAAGAATGTCTTTTTCATAAATGAATATATTCAATCAGGTAATCTTTCCTCAGAAATCTGAGGCAACTAATTTTTATCACTTAGGAATGAACAACCCTCCCCTCCGGCAGCGATACCGGAGAGGAGGGCTGAATATTCTTTGTCATCGACCATAAAGGTCTGTTGATATTACTCCTCTTCCTTCTCCTGAGCGGCGTACTCGGCAAGAAGCTTGGTCTGGACATCAGCAGGAACAGGCTGGTAGTCAGCGAACTCCATGGTGAATGTCGCGGCGCCGGAGGTCAACGAGCTCAAGGTTGTGGAGTAGCGGTAAAGCTCAGCGAGCGGAACACGGGCCTTGAGGACTGAGAATCCTTTGTCCGAGCTCATACCCTCGATGAGCGCCCTCTTGTTCTGAAGGTCTGACATGCAGGCTCCCATGTAGTCGGCAGGTGTCATGATCTCGACATTGTAGATAGGCTCCATGATCTTCGGACCGGCGTTGCGGAATGCCTCCTTGAAGGCGTTGCGCGCGGCGAGGATGAAGGAGATTTCATTGGAGTCAACCGGGTGCATCTTACCGTCATAGACGAAGACTCTGATGTCACGGGCATAAGAACCGGTGAGAGGGCCCTCGGTCATCTTGTCATTGAGTCCCTTGAGGATGGCCGGCATGAAGCGCGCGTCGATGGCTCCACCGACAACGCAGTTGTAGAACTCAAGCCTTCCGCCCCATTCGAGGTCGAACTCTTCCTTGGTCTTGACGTTGAGGACAACATCCTTGCCGTCAATCTTGAACTTGTTCGTGAACGGAACGCCTTCAACGATAGGGCAGATGAGGATGGAAACCTCACCGAACTGACCGGCTCCACCGGACTGCTTCTTGTGACGGTAAGTCGCCGTAGCCACCTTCGTGATGGTCTCACGGTAAGGAATCTTAGGAGCGAACATAACGACCTTCACACCGAACTCGTTCTCCAGACGCCACTTGCAGACATTGATGTGCTGCTCGCCCTGGCCGCTGAGGATAGTCTGTTTGAGTTCCTTTGAATATTCAACGATGATCGTAGGATCCTGGGCGGAAATCTTCGAGAGAGCCTCGCCGAGTTTGGTCTCGTCGTTCTGGGACTCGGCCTTGATGGCGCAGCGGTACTTGGAGGCCGGGAAGACGATGTGCTCGTAGGCGATGCCCGATCCAAGCTGTGAAAGCGTCACGTTGGTCTTTCCGGCGCGCAGCTTCACGGTGCAACCGATTTCTCCTGCCTGAAGTCCGGTGACTTTCTCCTTTTTGGCACCGGCCACGGCATAAATCGCCGAAAGTCTCTCCTTATCACCGGTCTCAGGATTCTCAAGGTCCATACCCTCGGTCAGATGACCGGACATAACCTTGAAGTAGGAGACCTCACCAAGATGCGGCTCAACGTCAGTCTTGTAGATGAATATGGAAGTAGGATTCTCCACCTTGCACTCGACCACATTGCCGTCCTTGGTGACAGACTTGGTCTCGGCCGGGGAGATGGCGGTCTTGATGGTGAACTCCATGAGCCTCTTCACACCGATGTCCTTCTTGCCGGAGAGGCAGAAGATAGGAAGCACGCCACCCTGACGGATTCCCTTTCCGAGACCCTCGCGGATCTCGTCCTCGGTGAGCGAGCCGTTCTCGAAGAATCTCTCCATAAGGGTATCGTCAAACTCGGCTGCCTTCTCGATGAGCTCCTGACGGAGAGTCTCGGCCTCGTCCATAAGGTTCGCAGGGATGTCAAGATCCTCGCGGGTTCCGTTATCGTCCTTGAAATGATAGTATTTCATCTTGAGGACATCTATGAAGCCGTCAAATGAAGGGCCTGGGTTGACAGGGAACTGGACGATGATCGGCTTGTGACCAAAAGTCTCCTTCATCTCGGCGATGGTCTTCTCCCAGTCGGCTTTCTCGGAGTCAAGCTGGTTGACAGCCACGATGAGAGGCAGCTTGTACTTATCTGCGTAACGAGCGAAGATGTCTGTGCCCACCTCGACGCCCTGCTGTGCGTTGATGACAAGAATACCGTTCTCGCAGACCTTGAAGGCTGACACAGCGCCTCCGATGAAGTCATCGGAACCCGGAGCGTCGATCACGTTGAACTTCGTGTTCATGAACTCTGCGTAAAGCGGAGTGGCGAAGATCGATCTCTGGTTGATTTTCTCGATTTCCTCATTGTCGGAAACAGTGTTCTTGTCCTCGACCGTGCCTCTTCTGGCGATCACCTTGCCCTCGAAGAGCATGGCTTCAGATAATGTGGTCTTACCTGACTTGGCGCTACCAATCAGAACCACATTACGGATGTCTTTAGTAGAATATTCCTTCATTACTATAAGTTATTAATTATGAAATCATTGTTGGCAAAATTGCATTACGGGGAACAACTTGATAAAAATCGATTTACCTTTGTAAGCGCCTCATAATTTCGCCGAAAGGCAAATCTAATAAAAAAATGTCCCAATAACAACACTATTCCACAATCTTTCTTAATGAATATTCTCGCAGCGGCGATAAAAATCGACCAGATCCTGCCCCCGATAACCCAATTCATCATAAATCACGGCGTCCAACGCGGCCGGATCCGCTCCTATCCGCAAGCATATTCCCGTGAAATCCGGAATTTGCCTGTAAAGCCTCTGCTCATCCATCGCCTTCTCGAAGGCGGAATAGTCATTCTCTGTCCTGTCCATAATAAAAAGTGTTTTCGCAAAGGACAGCACTTCCTCTTGAAAAAACAACCTCAGGTTGCTGACAAGCGGGGGTAACAACTGAATATTTTCTGTTTTTTATCATTTTTATATGTTTTTTATAACCATTGGCTACATTTTGCAACCTATGATTACAAACCGAAGAATCTTCTTTTGGATATTTTTGCGTTTGTGTAACGCTTTTGAAGATTCACTCAAATGGACGACGCAACGATAAAGAACAATCTTGAAAAGAAAAGGAACGAACTCGGCCTTTCACAGACCGAGATGGCACGTCGTCTTGAAATCTCCCTGAACGCCTACCGGAAGCTTGAGAAAGGCAAGACCAGAATCCTGAACGAGCATGTGGGAAAATTCGCCGAGAAGACCGGGACTTCCGTGGCTGAACTGGTGAATGGTTTCGAACCGATAAGTTCGGCGACAGAAAGGATAAATGACATCAAGGAGAACTATGACAGAAAGATGAGGGATCTTGAGGATGGCTACATAAAGACAATAGCCTCGCTGAAAGCTGACATCGAACGCCTTAACGAAAGGCTCCAAGACAAGGACGAAATCATCAGCATGAACCGCAAGCTCATCCTCCGCTACGAGAAGGAACTCGGACTAAAGACCGGTGAATAATGTCGGTTCAAGTTCCTTGGGGTGGAACGACCTACGGTGCCACGGTGTCAACCCGAATTTTTTGATGGCCTCGATGTGCTCCTTGGTCGGATAGCCCATATTCCTGTCCCAGCCATATTCAGGATATTCCTTGGCCAGCTGGCGCATCTTCTCGTCCCTCCAAGTCTTCGCGAGCACAGACGCCGCCGCGATTGATGAATATGTAGCATCACCGTGAACCACAGTGCTGTAGGTGCCGAAGCCATATTCATCGAAAGGTCTGAAACGGTTGCCGTCGATCAGCAGGAAGTCCGGTTTAGGGTCAAGCCTCCTGACCGCGCGCTGCATTCCGGTAACGGATGCCCAAAGAATATTCAATTCATCTATTTCCTCAGCGCTGACAGCCTCGACCGCCCAAGCGATCGCCTCACGCTCAATGATCGGCCTCAGGATATCCCTGGATTTCTCGCTCATCTTCTTGGAATCGTTCAGCAACGGGTGGTAGAAATCCGCCGGAAGTATCACGGCCGCGGCATAGACAGGGCCAGCCAACGGACCGCGCCCGGCCTCGTCACAGCCGGCCTCGATGCGCCCCGCCTCCATAAACGGCAGCAGATGTATCTCTTTCTTTATATTCATAAATTCAAACCTTGCCGGCGGACAATTCCTTTTGGTCGCTGAGCCTGTCGAAGAGACCGGCGCTTCGACAGGCTCAGCGACCTTGGGTCAACCTCCCTCCAGCCTGCCGGAAACGGCAAATATAACCAGAAATTTGAGTTTAAGCAGGAAATGGCTACTTTTGTTGGTTATTTTCATTGGAAATAGCTACTTTAGTAAATATAACCGGTAATCTTTTTTGATTACGGACACAGACATATTTAAAAGTATTTGATATGAGAAAATTGATTTGTTCCTTCGCGGCCGCCCTCATGGTCGGATTCAGCGCGATGGCAGACGAGGGGATGTGGATGCTTCCGCTCCTCCAGAAACTCAATGCGGACGCGATGAAGGATCTCGGTTGCAGGCTCACCCCTGACCAGATCTACAGCGTGAACCATTCTTCGCTCAAGGACGCGATCGTCATCTTCGGCGGGGGCTGCACCGGAGAGATGATCTCCGACAAAGGACTGCTGGTGACCAACCATCACTGTGGCTACAGCAGCATCCAGCAGCTTTCATCCGACGAGCACAACTACCTTGAGGACGGATTCTGGGCGATGAACAGCAACGAGGAGATTCCGGTACCGGGGCTTTCGGTCACCTTCCTTGTGAACATGAGCGATGTCACCGAGGCCATCGAGGGTGCCAAGTCCGACGAGGAGAGAAAGGCTGTCTCAGAGGCTCTTGTGAAGGACTCCGAGGAGAGGAATCCCGGATGCGACGTGGAGTTGACATCTTTTTACAACAACAATGTACACTACATAATCGTCTACAAGGTCTTCAGGGACATCCGTTTCGTGGGAGCGCCTCCGGCATCCATCGGAAAGTTCGGCGGCGAGACCGACAACTGGATGTGGCCTCGTCACACGGGCGACTTCTCGATGTTCAGGGTCTATGCGGGCAAGGGCAACGAGCCGGCTGAATATTCAGAGGACAACGTCCCTTACGTGCCGAAGCAGTCGTTGAGGATCTCCCTCAAGGGCATCAACGAGGGCGACTACACGATGATCATGGGCTACCCTGGCCGCACGCAGAGATACCAGACCGAAGCGCAGTTGAACCATATGATGGCACTGAACGACATAGCCATCGAGGCCAGGACCCTCCGACAGGACATTATGTGGAAATGGATGGAGAAGGATCCTTCGATCAGACTGAAATATGCCAACAAATATGCCGGCTCAGCCAACGGTTGGAAGAAGTGGATCGGCGAAAAGAAGGCTTTCAAGGACTTGAACATCATTGAGAAGGAACACGACAAGGAGGCTCGTTTCCAGAAATGGGTCGATAAGAACAAGAAGCGCTCGGAGCTTTACGGAACCGCGATCGCTGACATCGCCGCCGGAATCAAGACCAATGAGCAGGTGGATTTCGATGTCAAGCTCTTGAGCGAGACTGTTTTCAGACTTGAGCTCATGAATTTCACCAGCGCGTTCAACGGCGCTTGGCACAACAGCCTGAAAGCCGGTTCCGACACCGCGGCAGCCACTGCGAAAGGCCTTGAGGCGATGAAGGCTGTCTATGAGGACTACTACGCGCCTCTGGACAAGGAAGAGACCGCCGCCCTGCTTAAATTCTACAGAGAGAAGGCAAGGCCGGAGAATTATCCGGATCTTGGAGAGGATTTCGCGACTCTGGACATTGACAAGTACGTCGATGAGTTGTTCAGAACCACTGTTTTGACATCCTACGAAAAGGCCGCTGAAGCCATCGGCAAGGACGGCATCGCCGCCATCAGACACGATCCGGTCAACAAGCTGTCCTCTTCCATCGTGAATGTCTTTGTCAAACTGCGCGGAGAGCAGAGTCAGGAAGCAAAAGACAACATCAAGGCCGCATCCAAGGCCTACACCGCCGGTCTGATGGAATGGAGCAAGGGCAAGGCCATGTACCCGGACGCCAACTTCACGATGAGGCTCACCTACGGAACCGTGAAGTCATATTCCCCGAAAGACGCTCTCAACTACAGGTACTACTCCACAATCTACGGTGTGATGGAGAAAGAGGATCCGGACAACTACGAGTTCATCGTTCCTGAGAAACTCAAGCAGCTCTATGTCAAGAGAAACTACGGACAGTACGCTATGGCCGACGACAACCTCCCTTGCTGTTTCCTCACCACCAACGACATCACCGGCGGCAACTCCGGCAGCCCTGTCCTCAACGCCAACGGCGAGCTCATCGGACTGGCCTTCGACGGCAACTGGGAGTCAATGTCAAGCGACGTGATGTTCGAGCCAGACCTCCAGAGGTGCATCTGCGTGGACATCCGCTACGTCCTCTTTCTCGTGGACAAGTTCGGCGGCGCCGGCTACCTCACCAAGGAAATGAACATAGTGAAATAACGAATATGACTGAACAGGAAATATTGAATATGCTGACCGAGGTGGTTCATCCCGCCCAAGGCAGCAAAAGCATCATAGAACTCGGGATGGTTCATTCCGTCTCCATCGATGGCAACAAGGTGACAGTCACCCTCGCCTTCCCGAAAAGACGTGACCCTCTCACTGAATATCTTGTCGGAAGCACCCGCGCGACAATCATCCGCAACGCCCCGCAAGGCACTGAGGTAGAGGTCAGAACGGTTGTCAAGGAGGAGGCTCCCAAGAAGAAAGCCGGACTTGATCTCGGACTTGAGGAGATCAACAATGTCCGCCACATCATCGGAATCGCCTCCGGCAAGGGCGGAGTCGGAAAGTCAACGGTGGCGGTCAACCTGGCCGTGGCACTGTCACGTCTCGGCTACAAGGTCGGACTCGCCGACGCTGATGTCTATGGCCCATCGGTTCCGCTGATGACCGGCACGGAAGGAGCTGTCCCTGAGGCCGAGGAGATCGCCGAGGGCAAGGAGGTCATCTACCCGATCGAGAAATACGGTGTGAAATGGATGTCCATCGGCTATTTCGCCGAACCTGGCCAGGCCCTTATCTGGAGAGGCCCGATGGCCTGCAACGCGTTGAAACAGATGATCCTGCAAGTACGCTGGGGCATTCTGGACTTTCTTCTCATCGATATGCCTCCTGGAACAGGTGACATCCACATCTCCCTCGTCAACGACATCCCGATGGAGGGCGCGCTGATCGTCACGACCCCTCAACCGGTAGCCCTCTCGGATGTTGAGAAAGGCGTGAACATGTTCCGTAACAAGAACATAGACCGCAAGATCTTCGGCCTCGTGGAGAATATGGCCTGGTTCACACCAGAGGAACTTCCGGAGAACAAGTACTACATATTCGGAAAGAATGGCGGCAAGGAGATGGCCGACAAGTACGGAATTCCGCTCCTCGGTCAGATTCCGATCGTCCAGAGCATACGTGAAGGCGGAGACTCCGGTGAACCCGCCGCCCTCTCCACACGCCCTGACGGCCAAGCCTTCATCGATCTCGCCGGCCGCCTCGCAAAAGCCGTGGAGTCGTAGTACCTGATTGCCAAAGTCTTACCGTATTGTCTTTGGTAGATAACAGCCAAAGTCAATACTCTATCTAACTGAGGATAAACACTTTACTCGCCACCGACTGATAATGAGCCAGTGGCGGGTAATTAGTTGGTTATCAACAAATAAAGCGATGTCCTGGTGCGGAATCCGGCACCAGGACATTGTTCTTTTAATTCGTTATCAATGAGTTAAATGCCACGAGAATATTCCTAAATGATAGCGCCGAGTTTGCGTACTGTGCCCACAAGGGTCTCAATGTCGATGTTCTGCACGTCACGGTTCTCAGTGATGCTTTGGGCCGCGGCTACGCCGGCTGCCTGACCTGTACCCATGCAGCTCGCCATCACACGCAGTGACGCAAGAGCCTGACGGTCAGTGGAGATGCAACGCCCGGCGACAAGCAGATTAGGATATTCGGGAGCGATGAGAGCCCTGTACGGCACATACGCCGGCTGCTTGAGATCAACGCGCATCTGTTTGGTACCCTTGCTTGCATGCATGTCAATCGGGTGTATTCCGCGCGAGATGCTGTCATCATAATGGAAGCCGCTCACATATTCATCAGCGGTGACGGTGTGGACACCCTTGATGCGGCGGGACTCACGCACACCGGCCTGCGGTGCGGTCGATGCGACGTAACTGTCCTTGAATTCAGGGAAATTCTCTTTAAGAAGCGACGCGAAAAGGAATATGTCCTCTCGCAACCGGCACTCAGCGGCCGTGAAATTCCTATTGTCAGTGGACACGGCGGCGCGGCGGGTGATGTTGACCGCCACACTGCCTTTGTGGAGCACGTTATTGAACCAAGGACCTCCGAAATCCGGGATCTCTGGATGAGTCTCCTTCAAGGCAAGAAGTTTCTCTCTGACCGGACGGCACTGGCTCGGACCGTTGATACCGTTATGGTACATACATTTATTAAGCAGTTCGCTGTCCGTGTCAACTCCGGAAAGGATGAAGCAGAATGACGACGGCTGGACTTCACCATCCGGATTCTCCTGCATTGGCACCTCTGCCATATTCGCAAGGTCCGCATCGCCTGTGCAGTCGATAAATCTCTCTGCCTCAAGAGTTTCCAAACCGTTCTTATTTTCAATGATCACTGAGGTTATGCGCTTGCCATCCATCTCGCAGCCTATCATGGCCGAATGCATGTAGAGATCCACTCCAGCCTCCAGAACCATTCTCTGACAACAAAGCTTGTAGAGTTCAATGTCAAAGTCGATGTTCGCTTTCGGCCATTCGATGAAAGCGCCGCCCATGGATTCGAGCCTCTGCACGAACTCCCACGGAATGCCGCCGATCACGAGATTGTTGTCTTTCGCGAAGACGCTGATCGGGGTCACATAGCCGGTGGTGGCCATTCCTCCAAGGAATCCGTAACGCTCGATGAGGGCTGTCTTCGCCCCTTGACGCGCCGCGGCCACCGCTGCAATGAAACCGGCCGGACCTCCACCTGCGACAACAACGTCATATTTACCGGCCAAAGGAGCTGATTTCCTGATTTCACTCGCTTTATCTTTCTGTACTGCGCATGAGACAAGTTCCGGAGCGACCGCTATCGCTGCCAATCCAGCAACCCCTCTTTTAAGAAAAAGCCTTCTTGATATCTCTGACATAATTCTGAATATTTTGGATTCTCTTCAAAATCTAAAAGGCGGTCGATTCCTTACGGGAAAAGGCAATGCCTGCGAGAGAAAGGACAAGCAAGATGAACAGGGTCAGAGATGAGGCTCTGGATGCCTTCTCAGCGACGATGTAAACATTTGGCTCGTAGCGCATCACAATGTCGTGTTCTCCGGCCGGAAGATTGGCGGCACGGAAAATCCAATCGGCACGGAACAGATCCAACGGAGCGCCATCCACCGTTGCGGTCCAACCATCCGGATAGTAGATTTCACTGAATATGGCCGTGCGGGCGGCAGATGCGCTGTAATGGTAGCGGAGCTCGTTCGGGGCGTAGGAGGTCATCTGGATAACGTCCTTGGCCGCACCGCTGACGGAAATCTCTTCCGAAACATCAAGGGGATCTTCATCAGAACCGCCGGAGGAAATCTTGGCAAAACCTTCACGAGCCTCGGCGAAATCAGAGCCGATCACAGCCGTGTGCCTCAAATCCACGGAATCAATCAACGCGATCTCCTCGTCCGGAGTCCCGGCGGGAACGAACGAATCCACAAACCACGCCGGACCGAAAGCCTCAAGGTTCTCAACCGGCGGCATATCCGCTCCAAGAATGAAGTACTTGGTATTCAACGCTGAAAGCACCTGAATATTCCTGATTCCATTTTGGAATTCCTCGATGGTCTTAGCGTTGCGTGTACCGAGAGACACTGCCTGGAGTTCCTTGACAATGTGGCGGTCAATCAGGTCCTGATAGCGCTGCAGCTTCGCCGGGCTGTAACCTCCGACGCACTTGTGCCAATAAGGGTTGAAGGAGTCATTGAATATGTCCGCGCTGAGGTCCACGACCCTGTAGGACGGAGCCTTGTCCTCAAGGATCAGCTTGTCCACCTGCCTGGCTGTGAACTGGTTATTAAACTGGCGAGGAGTCGTGAAGCTGTCCGGATTGAGGTAACGCTTGCCGACCGCGAACATATTCACGAACACGAGGAGGCATATTCCAACCATCGCCTGCATCCGGCGTGCATTGCCGATGTGAGGGTCGCTTTCGTAGGACTTAGGTGCGTTCTTAGGGACGCTGTAGGCCCAGAGGATCAGGCCGAATGTGACAACAATCAGTACCATCGACCAAAGAGCGTCAGCTGAAAGAATATGTCTGCGGTCAGCCTTGAGGGCATCCACGATGATGTCCTGCATCTGGGCGTCGGCCCTGCCGGAGAACGAGCCGGCGATGCCTGGAACCAAAACGCAGAGAAGGCAGAACCCGGCCGTCAGCGCAAGGGCGATCCAACCGGCGCGCAGGAATTCTTTCTTTGAATATTCCTGCCTAAGGATTCTGTCAAGGGTTATGAAACCCAGCATCGGCAGAGTGAACTGCAAGACAATCAAGGCCATGGACACGGTTCTGAACTTGCTGTACATCGGAGCGTAGTCGAAGAACAGTTTCGTGAACCACATCATGTGGTTTCCTAAAGCGAGGAACACAGCGACGAGGGTAGCTGCAAGAAGCCACCATTTCTCCTTGCCTTTATAGAGGAACAGACCAAGGATGAACAAGAATATCGTTATCGCTCCCATATACATTGGTCCGGCCGTGAATGGCTGAGGTCCCCAGTAGAGAGGCAGGGACTTGGCGATCTCGTTGGCGTTGCCCTGTCCGGCCTGCCTGAACAGTTTCACGACCTCGGACTTGTCAGGGTTCACGGATCCGGCTGACGACCCTCCGTTGAAGTTCGGGATCATCATATTCGGAAGCTCCTCCCAGCCGTAGGACCAGGCCGTGGCGTAGTCGAGCTGAAGGCCGGAGTTGTTGATCTCACCACCCTCTGGATGAGAGAGTTCGGAGCCGCCACGCATTGTGTGTCGGGTATATTCATAAAGCGGGGCGAGCTTGATGGTGTTGGTGCCGATGCCGACAAGGCCCACGACCAGAAGCAACGCGCTGGCGGCGAAGAAGCGGCCGAAAGCACCGCGCCGGTCACTGAGCTTGCCGAAGAGACCGTTTTTCTCCAAACATATTCTCAGGAACACGTACAGCGCATAGATCACGATCATTATCGCCAGATAATAGGTGATCTGCTGATGGTTGGCTTTGATCTGGAAACTCAGAGCGAAACCGAACAGTACGGCTCCGAGCAAGGTTTTCGGAAGCCAGGATTTCCACCCGTCAGCCACTGTCGCTTCGACAGGCTCAGCGACCTGTTTGTCCGGTCCCTGAGCCTGTCGAAGGGCCGAACCGAGCCACGGACGTAGAGCCGATCGGTAAGTGAATATCACCGCCGCAAGCACCCAAGGCAGGAACGCTATCGCCTGCATCTTGGTGTTGTGCCCGACCTGAATGATCTGGAAATTGTACGAGCAGTACGTGACCGCCACCGCTCCGCCGATGGCCAGAACCTTGTCCACACCAAGCGAAAGCATCAGCAGAAAGGCTCCCAGCAAGGAAATGAACAGCCAATTCGCCGGCCTTTTCCCTTTCAGAAGGAGATTGTACAGCGACTGCGTCCAGTCACCGTCGCTGGAAGGCATAAACGAGGTGGTCGGCATTCCTCCAAACATCGAATCCGTCCAATGGGTCGGATCGTCAGGATGAGCCTTGTTCCACGCCACCGCCTCCTGCGACATACTCCTGTAGCCGGTTATATCGCTCTGGTTGACCACCTTGCCGGTCAGCACCTCCGGCACGAAGCCGTAGGCCAGCACCAGAAACAGCAGCACAATCCCGGCGTATATTCCAATCTTCTTCATCAAAGTCTTGTCCATAATCTATGAATATTATTTTTCAGTTATCTGATTCAGCAGTTCAGCCAGTTTCACCGTCAAGTTGCGGCGTGTGAACCGCGAGATGTCTGAAGTGTTGTCGTGAAGCTCATCATTCTTGAACTCATCCCAACAGAAGTCTATCCAGGCCCGGATCTTCTTCTCGTCATCCCAGTCATAGACCACCCCGGATCCGGTCTCACCGACAATCCGCGCCATAGCCCCGTCAGTCTGACCTATCCCCAGAATAGGGCGGCGCGATGCGAGATATTCAAAAAGTTTTCCGGGAAGGACGGCGCGATATTCAGGTTCCTTTCTGAGCGGAAGGATCAGAATCGAGGCGTTAAGCTGCTCTCTGACAGCCATTTCATGATCCTGATAGCCGAAATCCTTGAGATTGCCGCCAAGTCCCGCGGCCTCGATTGAATCCGTGATTTCCCTGTCCGTCTTTCCCACAAGTCTGATCCTCAACGACCTTCTGAACTCCTCATCCTCCTCACACTTCTGGGCGAGCACTTTCCAGAGTGTCTCCGGATTGCCGTCCGAAGCGAAAAGTCCGGTGTGCGTTATGTTGAAATTCTCGTCCAACTCCACATCCTTCTTGAAGTCCTCCTCATCGTAACCGTTCGTGATCAGTTCGACCGGAGTCTTCGTCATCGCCTTGAACTCGTCCTGCACCAACGGAGAGACCGCGATCACTCTCGTGGCTCCGTCCAGGACAGACTGTTCGAGCCTATGATGCTTTTTCTCCGCCCACGAGGTCAATCCCAGATGCTTGAAATAGAACATCTTGGTCCACGGATCGCGGAAATCGGCGACCCAAGGGATCCCGGTGGCCTGTGACAGTCTCAATCCGATAAGGTGCATGGATTGAGGCGGGCCGGTCGTGACAATGGCGTCAACAGGATGCTCCTCAAGGTATTTTTTCAGGAAACGGACCGACGGACGCACCCACATCACACGAGGATCCGGAATGAAGAAGTTCCCCCTGATGAACAGGGACAGTTTCTGCTTCCAGTTCTTTTTCTGTCCGTTGATCGGATTGACCTCGTCTTTGACGGCATTAGCGGCAGTCAACGTCTTGAGGTCGGTCGTGCTCCCCTTCCCCATCAGTTTCCGGTAGATCCCGTACGGCTCGAAAATGTGATTCTTGACGACCTCGGCCTCCGGCGGAATCTCCGCCGCCAAGGTCCTGTCAACAGTCGTCAACTCAGGGTTCTCAGGAGTATAGACAACCGGCTGCCAACCGGCCGCCGGAAGGTATTTCGCAAACTTGACCCACCGCTGCACCCCGGATCCTCCGGACGGTGGCCAATAATATGTCACTATCAGCACCCTTTTCATGTCACTCCTGACTTAGAGTTGTTATACCATACATCCTTCCGCACACAATCAAAACCGTATCTTACATAAGTTTACAAAGATAGTCGTTTTTCCTTCGCAATCGAAGAAAAAAAGCTATCTTTGAGTCTGACACTAAATTTTCATAGATCATGCAAAAGATAAAGTACAAGACAAGCATTTCCCTTTTGATAGTACTCGCGAGCATTCTGCTGGTGCTGCTGTGCCTGCTGATCGTGCACACGTTCCGCACGGGCGAGGAGGCGACCGTAGGGATTTTCTCGTTGGCGGCGACGCTGGTCGGTACCATATTCATAGCAATTGAGTTGAAGAACGGGTCGGAGGTCACGTGCAGCGAGATGCTGATCAACCTCAACAATTATTTCCACGACAGCGACCGCCTGATGAAGGTCTATGAGGTGTTGGAGAATGCCGAAATCGATGGGGACTATAGCTATGAGCGGTGGAAGGATGTCTCCAGCGTTGAGGTTGCGCAGTACTGCACATTCTTCGAGAACCTGTACCTGCTCTACCGGCACCACATTGCCAGCATCGATGATCTTGACGACCTTTTCGGCTACCGTTTCTTCCTGTTCATGAACAATCCGTACATCCAGGAAAACTACATCCTGCCGACATCGTCCTCCTACGTGCAGGTCTTCGAGTTGTACAAGATCTGGATCAAGTACCGGGAGAAGGAGAACAGCGGCACGAAAGGCTGGCAGCGGCACATTCCGAGCCACCGGTTCATGTTCCCGGATAAGTACCTGCAGAACAAACTCTATCTCTTTGACTACGGGACTTCTGAATATAACAAAGTCATCTCAGATCTTCCAGACGGGTTCACGATGAAAAGACTTGGCTTCGACAGCCTCAGCGCGGTGGAAAACCTTCAGCGGAAAGTGGTTGACGGGATGGAGAACAAGAATCTTTTCTACCCTCTCAGCCGCGAGGAACTGATTGAGTCAATGCAGCTTGACTATATTTCTGGAATATTCTCTCCGGAAGGTCGGCTGGCAGCTTTCAGCGTCATTGTCAGCAACCGTGACGGCGAGCGCAGCCTTGCCTCGGACGTTCACCTCAATCCTTCCGAAGTGTTCACCTTCGACGCCGTGGCAGTGGATAATGAATATCGTGGCAGAGGCTTCCAGCGCACGTTCATCGGCTGGTCCATCGAATTAGCCAAAAGTTTAAGTGTCAAATACATAATCGCCACCGTGGATCCGCAGAACACCCCAAGCGAGCGCAATTTCCTCGCCCAAGGTTTCCACATCGCCGAGACCAAGACCAAGTACATCGGCCTCACCCGCGACATCCTCCGGCTGGATGTATAGAGCCCTCTTAGGGAACGTTTTCGGTCTAAAATGCGTCCTGACAGTGTTGTTTGCACTCTCCAGCGACACTATAGTGCGTTATTGTCGCCCAACAGTGCTACCCAACACTATTCGGAAGCGTATTTTGTCCAAACGGTAGATAACTCCGAAATCTCTTTCTGCATATTCAAGGTTTTTCGTAAATTTGTAATCTTGCCTCTTCGGTAGAGGAGACATTCGAACTTATATTTTAGGCAAACATAAGACATTGATATGGCGAAAGGTAAGGTACTGGAGGACACTCCGCTGATCAAACAGTTTTTCTCTGTGAAGGCCCAGCATCCGGAGGCGGTGCTGCTTTACAGAGTGGGTGACTTCTACGAATCCTATTCAGATGACGCGGTGCTGGTCAGCAAGGTCCTTGGCATTGTCCAGACCAAGAAATCCAACGGGGACAAGGGCTACATCGAGATGGCCGGATTCCCGCACCATGCCATTGATGTCTATCTTCCGAAACTTGTCCGGGCAGGCTACAAGGTGGCCGTCTGCGACCAGCTTGAGGATCCCAAATTCGCCAAGAAACTAGTCAAAAGAGGTGTGACAGAATTGGTTACACCAGGAGTGGCCTTCAACGACCAGCTGCTTGACCAGAAAGAGAACAACTTCCTCGCCGGCCTGGCTTTCGACAAGGACCAGTGCGGAGCCGCCTTCCTGGATGTCTCCACAGGCTCGTTTCAGGTTGCGCAGGGATCACTGGACTACATCGGAACCCTGATCGCCTCCCTGAATCCTAAGGAGATCGTGGTCCAGAGGGGTTACGAGAAAGGTGTCAAGGAAAAGTACGGGGACAATCTATACATCTCCACAGTCGAGGAGTGGGCGTTCGTCTATGACGCAGCGGTCGAAAGGCTCAAGAAGCAGTTCAACGTCGAATCACTCAAAGGCTTCGCCGTGGACAGTTTTCCTCTTGGAATATGCTCGGCCGGAGCGCTGATGGTCTATCTGGAGCAGACACAGCACACGGGTCTCAAGAACATCTGCTCGATCTCCCGGATCGACGAGGACAAGTTCGTGTGGATGGACAAGTTCACGATGAGGAATTTGGAGATATTCAATTCCTCTGTCGGCGGCGAAGGCGTGTCATTGATCAGCGTCATCGACAAATGCTCGTCCCCGATGGGCGCGAGGCTTCTGCGCAGCTGGCTGGCGATGCCGATAATGGACATCAAGGAGCTGAACAGCCGCTACGATGTTGTGCAGCACTTCCTTGAGGCCGGCGAGGATCTGGACAAGGTTCAGGAACATGTCGGCAACATCGGGGACCTTGAGAGGATCATCTCCAGGGCGGCCACAGGCAGGATAGCCCCTCGCGAGGTGATGCAGCTGGGTCGTGGACTTTCGCAGACGGAGCCGATAGCCGCACTCTGCAAAGACCACGGAGTCAAGGCGTTGGACTCCCTCATCAGCAAGATGAAAAACTGCTCGAAGCTGCTTGATCGCATTATGAAGACGATGACCGCCGAGCCGGCCGCCGCTGTGGGCAAAGGCGAGGTCATCGCCCCTGGAGTGGATCCTGATCTGGATGAGTTGAGGAATATCTCCTCAGGCGGCAAGGACTACCTTCTGAAGCTCCAGCAGTCCGAGGCCGAAAGGACAGGAATATCCTCGCTAAAAATAAGTTACAATAATGTCTTCGGGTACTACATCGAGGTCCGCAACTCCTTCAAGGACCTGGTTCCGCCGGAGTGGATCCGCAAGCAGACCCTTGTAAACGCCGAGCGTTACATCACCCAGGAGCTCAAGGAATATGAAGAAAAGATCCTGAGTGCGGAAGACCGTATATACGCCCTTGAGACAAGGATTTACGGTGAATTGGTCGCTGAGATCCAGAGGAACATCCCGGCGATCCAGACCAACTGCCGGATCATCGCACGTCTGGACGTGCTGGCCGGATTCGCCCAGCTGGCCCGGGACAATCACTACAACCGTCCGGAGATGACCAAGGATCTTGCCCTTGACATCAAGGCCGGCCGCCATCCGGTCATCGAGACATTGATGCCGGCGGGAGAGGAATATGTTCCCAACGACATATTCCTGGACAACAAGAAGCAGCAGATCATCATCCTGACCGGTCCGAACATGGCCGGTAAGTCGGCTTTGCTGAGGCAGACGGCGCTGATCGTGCTGTTGGCCCAGATCGGCTCGTTCGTGCCCGCCGACAGCGCCCGGATCGGGTATTTCGACAAGATATTCACAAGGGTCGGGGCCACTGACAACATCTCCAGAGGAGAATCAACCTTTATGGTCGAGATGCTGGAGACCTCAATGATCCTTCATAACCTTTCCGAGCGCTCGCTGGTGCTGCTGGACGAGATCGGCCGAGGCACCTCAACCTACGATGGAATGTCGATCGCACGCGCGATAGTCGAATATATTCACGAATATGGCCGTGGGGCGAAAACACTCTTTGCCACTCACTATCACGAGCTTAACGACCTTGAGGAGATATATTCAAGGGTCCGGAACTTCCACATCGCGGTGAAGGAAGTCGGCTCGCAGGTGATCTTCCTGCGCAAGCTCAAGGAGGGCGGGACCGCGCACAGTTTCGGTATCCACGTCGCAAGGATGGCCGGGATGCCTAAAGAGGTGATCCAGAGCGCCGAGAACACGTTGAAGGCCCTGGAGATGAATGATTCCCAGCACATTGTAAGCGCCAGGAAAGGCGAGATCAAGAAGCCTGTCCAGACCAAGGCCGGCACCCTTGAGAGTGACGGCAGCCTCCAGCTCTCGTTCTTCCAGCTGGACGACCCTACGCTCGAATCCTTGCGCGACAAACTCGCCGGAGCCGACCTCAACAACATCACCCCGCTCCAGGCCTTCGACCTCCTCCGCTCGATGAAGGACGAGCTTGGGCTTTAAGCCTTGACGACGGACTTGCGGGATTCGATGCCGTGGATGATGTTGATCAGGACGCTGCCAAGGATGCCGGCGCAGAGGGAGCCCATCAGGACGGCGACCTTGCCCATATCACGCAAGCGGGCCATCACCTCAGGAGTCTGGTCACCGAAAGACAGGGTGTCCACGAAGATGGACATCGTGAAGCCGATACCTCCAAGACAGGCCACCGCTATCAGCATAGGCCAAGTGGATTTCGCCGGCATCTCGCCCACGTGAAGCTTGACGGCGATGAAGCTGGCGAGGGAGATTCCCAGAGGCTTTCCAAGGACAAGTCCAAGGAATATACCCATACTGACGCTTCCGAGAACCTGATCGAACTGGAACACGTTGAAATAGGACACGTCCGGAATCTCAACCCCGGCGTTGGCGAGGGCGAAGATCGGCATTATCAGGAAGTTGACCCAAGGGCCGAGAGCGTGCTCAAGACGGTAGCTCATCCCGATGGAGTCTCTGGAGATCGCTGACAACCTCCTCAGGCAATGCCTCTGCGGACCGTTAGGGAACTCGGAGGACGTGGAGGCTATCCCATTATATTCATTAAGTCTGCGGATGTACTGGAGACGCTTGCGGTGGAAGTAGGCCTCGTTGAACCTTGGGGTCATCGGCACGAGGAACGCCATCACGACACCTGACATCGTGGAGTGGATGCCGGCATAGTAAAAAAGCGACCAGATCGCGATGGCCGGAACAAGATAGAACCAGCCTCGTTTCTCCCCCAACTTATTCATCAACAGCACCAAAGCAATCAGCACAAACGCTATGGCCAGAAGCCCGAAGTTGATCGTGCCTCCATAGAACAAGGCAACGACCAGAATGGCGATGAGATCATCCGCTATGGCCAGCGCGGTCAGGAAAACTTTCAAAGAAACCGGAACCCTGTCACCAAGAATGGACAGGATGCCTACGGCGAAAGCGATGTCAGTGGCGGTAGGAATACCCCAGCCGGAAGCGGCCGCCGAGCCATGATTGATGGCAGTGAATATCAACGCCGGAGCCACAACTCCGCCGAATGCGGCGATCACCGGCATCATCGCCTTCTTCAGGCTGGAAAGTTCCCCGTTCTTCATCTCGCGCCTGATCTCCAGACCGACCGTGAAGAAGAAGACCGTCATCAGGATGTCGTTGATGAACTTCTCGACCGTCATTCCGTTAGGGAACAGGATGCTCTCCCCTCCCGGACTCTGGAATCTCAACGAGATGTCCGTCTCCAGGAAGTTATGGTAAAACTCTTTGGTGAACGGCAGATTGGCCAGAAGCATCGCCACCACGACGCAGCAAAGCAACAAGACTCCCTGCGCCCACGGTAACTGGGAAAACTGCTTCCTTCTATGGTCAAAGTTCCGGATGCCTTTGGTCCAGGTGTAGATAGGAATTAGTCTCATAGTATTACTTTTATGTGATTATTCTCCGTAAAGATACTTATGCTGGGCAGGGGTCAGCACATCGATCGTGATTCCCCAGTCCCTCAACTTTCTGAAAGCCACCTCGCGGTCGATGGACTCAGGCACGCAATGAAGCATATCCCCAAGATCCCTTGCGAGAACCATCCTGTTGTCAGCCAAATACTTGGCGCTCAAGGCCTGGATGGCGAACGACATATCCATAATCTCGGCCGGATGTCCGTCCCCGGCGGCAAGGTTGACAAGCCTACCCTCGGCTATGATGTAAACCTTACGGCCGTCAGGGAGATCATATTCCTGAATATTCTGTCTCGCAGGCTTCTCACTCACAGCGATTTCCTTGAGCTGGGCGACGTTAACCTCGCAGTCGAAATGCCCGGCGTTGCAGCAGATCGCACCGTCCTTCATCGCAAGGAAATGCTCCTTGGTGATGACATCGTCGCAGCCAGTGACGGTCACGAATATGTCGCCCTCAGATGCGGCCTGAGCCATACTCATAACCTGGAAACCATCCATCACGGCCTCCATCGCCTTGATCGGATCCACCTCTGTGACAATCACTTTCGCGCCAAGGCCCTTGGCTCTCATCGCCACGCCCTTGCCGCACCAGCCATAGCCGGCGACAACGACATATTTCCCGGCCACAATCAGGTTGGTGGTCCTGTTGATGCCATCCCAGACGGACTGGCCCGTGCCATAACGGTTGTCGAAGAAATGCTTGCAGGCGGCGTTGTTCACAAGCATCATCGGGAATCTCAGCCTCCTTTCACGGTTCATCGTCTCCAGACGGAGGATTCCGGTCGTGGTCTCCTCGCACCCGCCGATGACATTCGGGATCAGCTCAGGATAGTTCTCGTGGATCATAGTCACAAGATCTCCCCCATCATCGATGATGATGTTCGGACCGCACTCGATGACACGCCTGATGCCGTGCTCATATTCCTCGGGAGTCGCCCCGTGAACAGCAAAGACGTTCAATCCCTCGCGCACAAGGGCGGCAGCCACATCATCCTGCGTAGAAAGAGGATTGCTGCCCGTGACATACATCTCCGCCCCGCCCTCGGCCAGCACCTCGCAAAGATGCGCCGTCTTGGCCTCCAGATGCACGGAAAGGGCCACTTTCAACCCCTTGAACGGCTTGGTCTCCTTAAATTCCTTCTCCAGACCATCAAGCAGAGGCATATGATGCCTTACCCATTCTATCTTCAGCTCCCCGCTTTCCCAGAGCTGAGGGTTACGTATCTCACTCATTTCTTTAAGATCATTGTCTAAACATGGCAAAGATAACCATTTTATCCGTGCCTTTCGCCACATCTTCCATTCTTTCACCAAATAGCGACCTAAAGACTTGCGCATCGCGGCAAGATAGATTACTTTTGCGGTGTTTATTATGGTCTAAAGTTTGCTGCAAACTTTGTTTACGCCTTTTTTAGACAGAAAAATTTTAATTTAGGAACATGAAAAAAATAAGTTGCTTCAGATTAAGAGAAGATTTTCGAGGATAGATCTTTTTTTGAAGAAGGAGTGTGCCGGTGGCACATGACTGATGAGAAAAGAGATCTAGACCGAAAAGATTCCTTAAGATGATGCAGGTTATTTTTTGAATGTTACTTAACTGACTAACGTTCTGCATTTGCAAAACACTACTATTCTCCACCGCTATGAGGTGGAGGCAAGTCCCTCCCCCGAGGGGAGGGATTTAGGGTAGGGGTAACGTGAATAGATAAGGGTGGGCAATCACCTTCGAACGTGAGATAATATTTTTTACAGCAGGTAATTGCCTACTTGCGAAAGATGAGTTTACTGAATATTATGGGACTTTTAGACGGAAAGGTAGCCCTCATAACGGGCGCCGCAAGAGGAATCGGCAAGGCCATCGCAATGAAATTCGCCTCTGAAGGAGCGGATGTGGCTTTCACCGACCTCGTCATCAATGAGGTTGGAGAACAGACAGTGAAGGACATCGAGGCCTTCGGCCACAAGGTAAAGGCCTACGCCTCCAACGCCGCGAACTTCGAGGAGACTCACAATGTGGTGAACCAGATTCTGGCCGACTTCGGCAGGATTGACATCCTTGTGAACAACGCCGGCATCACCAAGGATGGGCTCATGCTCAGAATGAGCGAGGCCCAATGGGATGCCGTGCTGAATGTAAACCTCAAGTCAGCGTTCAATTTCATCCACGCCCTGACCCCGATCATGGCCCGTCAGAGAAGCGGAAGCATCATCAACATGTCTTCTGTCGTGGGAGTCTCCGGCAACGCCGGCCAGTGCAACTACTCGGCTTCCAAGGCCGGTCTAATCGGTCTGGCCAAGTCCATCGCCAAAGAGATGGGTCCGCGCGGCATAAGAGCCAACTGCATCGCCCCTGGATTCATCATCTCGGACATGACCAACGCCCTCTCAGAGGAAGTGCGTGACGCCTGGGTCAAGCAGATTCCGCTCCGCCGCGGAGGTACTCCTGAGGATGTCGCCAACGTGGCAGTCTTCCTCGCCAGCGACCTCTCCAGCTATGTTTCCGGCCAGGTCATCCACTGCTGCGGCGCGATGAACTGCTAACGGAGTTTCTCCTCAGTCTTGGCCTGAAATTTGGCGACATCAATCACAAAGCGCTCATGGGTGCCCTCACCTATGAGCCCTTTTTCGTCATAGGCAGCGACCTTGAAGACAATTCTGCGGCGGTCTATCTCCACGACCTCGCTTTCGCACCACACTTTCAGTCCAACCGGCGTAGATGAAACGTGGGACACATTCACCTTAGTGCCCACTGTCTCCTGCCCTTCCTCAAGGTAAGGTTTTACACTTAGTCTGCTTGTGCGCTCCATGAGGGCGATCATCATCGGGGTGGCGAACACCCTCACAGTCCCGCTGCCGATGTGGCTGGCGGTCAGTTCCTCCGTCACGATCTCTTCCTGACGGCCTTTGATTCCGAGTTCGATCATATTCGTTGTTTTTCTTCTGACAAATTTACGAATAGTCAGTCACTTAGACAAGCTCTGTGACCGGAATACTTTGGTCGCTGAGCCAGTCGAAGCGACCTGACATATCTGAAGATGGGATATATACAAAAAAAAATGAGCGTCGACGCATCGCGCGTGGACTCTCACTCTAACCACATAATTAATAACACTAAAACTAATAACCAATAGGTTGATCGGGGAGAGAACCTCCTTGCTCAACCCGAGTACAAAGGTACAGCTTTTTTTGATACTTGCAAACATTTTTTAATATTTTTTTGCAAAAATTTACGAATATACAGACTTAACCGTTTTATTTCCAACCCTATAAACAATAAGGGAAATTTTAATCAGTTTTAATAGACATATGATACACGGCATGAAATGCACATCGCACTTAAAATCTCACAATCTAAAACGTTTCTCCTTACGATTCGTAACCAGAATGTAACATATCTTACATTCCGACACAGGCTAAAGTGGCGACACTGATACGGACAGGAGGCGGAAAAACCGTCCGCAACGCCTTCTGGCAGGAACGAAGCGTCGCCCCGGTCGTGAAAACATCATCCACAAGAAGGATGTGTGAATATTCAGGGAAGGCTCTCATTCGCCTGACCTGAAACGCCCCAGTCACATTGCGGGCCTTTCCCTCAACCGAGAGTTTTGTCTGTGTACGGGTTCTGCGGGATCGGTAAAGGATGTCGGTGCGCATCTCCGCCCCGAGAAAACTTGCCAGAACCTCGGCTATGATCTCAGCTTGATTATGTCCTCGGGGCCAAAGCCGGGTCCAATGCAAGGGCACAGGAATCACGGCATCCACATCGGAGTAAACCGGCGATGAGGCCATCTCACGGCCGAGCATCGAGGCAAAGTAACGCCCCGCGGCATAGTCGGAATGATATTTCAGCCTCTGGGTGATCAGCCTGTAGCCTGTCTGGGAGCGGTAAAAGAACAGGGATGTGGCGTAGGAATATTCCTCAAAAACGCAGGTCGCATCCAGATCACGCTGGATCAACGCATTGAACCTGTCGGCAAGTTGGTTGTGCGGCATATTCGAGAAATATGTCCGCGGCAGATCGGCAAGGCATCCGATGCAGAGATGGCGTTCGCGCAGGGCAAGAGGTCGTCCGCAGACAATGCATTCGCGTGGCATGATGAGATCGCCAAGGGCGGTGAAGACATCATAAAAAGTAACGTTTCTTATCATAGTTTACAGTTCATATTCCGCAATTATAGGGAACAAAAACGTAAATTTTGATAAGAAACGTAAAAAGTTGGGTTCTTACCCCCACATTAATCCTGCCCCAGGGTCTTGACCGGATTCTCGGTGGCGGCGGCGTAGGTCTGGCCGACAACGGAGAGGAACGAAATCAGGAGTGAGATCAAGGCAGCGAGGACAATTGCCCACCAAGGGTAAGTGATCTTCGTGTAGAATCCTTGGAGATAATAGGTTATGCCCCATACCGCAAACGGGGCGGCAAGCACGACAGCGACAGCGCTCATGACCATGAACGACTTGGACAATGTCCAGACGGCAGAACTGACCTCGGCGCCGAAAACTTTGCGGACCGCGATCTGGCGGCTTTGCTGCTCTGTAAAGTAGAGAGACATCGCGAAAAGACCGAGAGCCGAGATCAGGATGGCCATGACCATGAACGAAATCACGAGAAGCATCGTGTTCTTGGTGCCCTTCAGATCATCTACAAGTTTCTCGTCCAGATAGTAAGCCTCCATCTCCACAGGAACGCCTGTGGCCTCCTTCGCAAACTCTTTGCAGACATTCCTGACCGCGGCCATAGCCTCGGAGCGATCACCCGTTATCTTAAGAAGCTGAATGAAGGCATAATCATAATTCTCGTCGATAATCCTTATGGAATTACGCTCGTTCTCCATCGGCTCGAACAGAGCGTTGTTGGCGCGGAAATCCGGGATGACGCCACAGATTTCATATTCACCATTGGTGTAGCTTCCGCCAGCGTAAGGACGCTCCGCCGTCACACCGAGGGTTCTCTTTGAAGTCTCAGTCAAAAGCACTTTTGGCGAAGAGAGTTCGCTGTACTTTTCCAAGACCTTGATTCCCAGAATACTAAGCGAAGTCGTGTCCAACTGGGCCATACGCATCCAGCCTATCAACTGATTGTTCTCATCGTGAAGGCCATTCGCTCCGCAGGATATCGGAGAGGTAATTCCAAGTCCCACGTCAACCACCTGAGGCAAAGCCTTTAACCTGTCGCGGAGCGCTTCCTGAGGCCCTCTCCTATAGCCTACATATTGGGAAACGACCTGAATGACATCCTTTGTCTCGTAGCCCACCGGAAGGTTCACGAGATAGTTCACCTGCGCTGTCATCACGATGGCCATAGTGATAAGGATGGTGCTGAACACGGTTTGAAGAACGATGAACACCTTGCCGAAAATCATCTTGTTCTTGAAACGGAACTCCCCTTTCACGACATCGATCGGTTTGAAGCGTGAGACAAGCATCGCAGGGAGCAGCGCCGAAACCACGGAGATGACAACCAACGCCAGAACAGCCCAAAGCACGGTGCTAAAGTCAGGTGTCAGCACAATGTCGGCGTTCAAAATCCTGTCAAAGAGCGGTTTGAATGAATATGCCAGCAGACAGCCCACTGCGAAACACCCGACCGTGAAGGCGAATGACTCGGCGATGTACCTCGCCACTATATTCCTTGAGCTTTCGCCAAGCAACCGTCTGGTGGCCATTTCCTTGGCGCGCTTTCCCGTCTGCGCGACAGTCAGATTGATGTAATTGAATATGGCGGAAATCAGCAGCACCAGAGCCACAATGAATAGTAACCCAACCTGTTTTTTGTCACCCGTTCTTATGCAACTATAGGACTTCAAATCCGAAAAATAGACCTTGTCCAGTCTCGTCACGCTTGCCCCCCACAAAAAGGCGTTATCGGAATTGTCAGCCTTATAGAAATTCCAGTACCCGAGATACTTTTTAAGAAGATCATCACGCACCTTTTCCACATCAGTTCCTTCGTCAAGCCGGACAATCGGAATAGTGTTGCCGAAATTGTCCATCCACGCAAACCGCTTCTGAGCACATTTGATGCTTGTGAACAGATCATATTGCTTGAACACATCGGTCGGCCCGAAATCCTCAACGACCCCGATTACAGTCCACTGATCTTTACCTGCGCTCAATGTCCTGCCTATAGGATCCTCATTTCCAAACACTTTCTTGGCGAACGACTCGGACAGAATCACCTCGTCCTCGTTCTCCAGAACCCTGTCCTTCGGGCAACCGGCAAGGCGGTAGTCAAAGAGATTGAAGAAATTAGTGTCTATCGAAGCCTCTGCCGCCTTATAATAGTCATCGCCGACCATAATGTCTACATCTCCCCCATCGCAGATTTTAGTCCACGACTTGATCTCCGGAATAGACGGGAAAAACTCATCGGAAGTTCCGAGCGTCATTCCGAAAGAGTCGCCGGCACCGACAACATACAGCTGCTTGGAAAGCGGCTGCTTAGCTCCGACACTGAACTCCGTCCTGGCATACGAAGCCAGCAGAATGACAAATCCCAATGCCACCGAAAGTCCGAAAACCTCGATGAAGGTGTAAAGCTTGTTCCTCGACAGGAACTTCAGATACGTGCTTGACATATTATCTCCAATAATTAATCTCAAAAACAGCTTCTCATTTTCCGGCAAACCCTCGGCAACTTATCGCCGTCTCTTCCCAGAAACGACACTTTCGCCGAACAGAGTTCATGCCAAACCATACAACTAATTATTTGTTAATATTTTAGCGATTAACCATTTTTCTAAAAGTGTAAAGAAATTTAACACCCACTGTAAAGAAACTTTACACTTTCACCAGTCACTTCAACAATCTCAGTGACCGCAAACTCAGTCGTAAACCAGATTTTCCAATCAGAGAGTTTTGTACTCCAGAAAGGTCTCAACTGCCCAAAACCCACGATTCAAGGCGGTTGGTACACCAGACGGCCTTTTCCTGTACCAACCCCACGATTCAATGCGGTTGGTACACCAGAAAGCCTTTTCCTGTACCAAATCCACGATTCAATGCAGTTGGTACACCAGAAAGCCTTTTCCTGTACCAAATCCACGATTCAAGGCAGTTGGTACACCAGAAAGCCTTTTCCTGTACCAAATCCACGATTCAATGCAGTTGGTACACCAGACGGCCTTTCCCTGTACAAACCCACGATTCAAGGCGATTGGTACACCAGAAAGCCTTTTCCTGTACCAAACCCACGACTCAAGGCGGTTGGTACACCAGAAAGCCTTTTCCTGTACCAAACCCACGACTCAAGGCGGTTGGTACACCAGAAAGCCTTTTCCTGTACCAAATCCATAATTCAATGCAGTTGGTACACCAGACGGCCTTTTCCTGTACCAAATCCACGATTCAATGCAGTTGGTACACCAGAAAGCCTTTTCCTGTACCAAATCCACGATTCAAGGCAGTTGGTACACCAGAAAGCCTTTTCCTGTACCAAATCCACGATTCAATGCAGTTGGTACACCAGAAAGCCTTTTCCTGTACCAAATCCACGATTCAATGCAGTTGGTACACCAGACGGCCTTTTCCTGTACCAACTCCAATCATCAAATTGAGTAAGCGTTAAAAATATGTCGAGTGCGGAAGATTGAGACTGAGCTGGGAGTCAGCGTCGGAACGGGTTTTCTCGTATGCGATGACGGTGTCGAGATCCGGATTGATCATCAGATCCAGATTCCAGATCATGAGGCGGTCACCGGTCACGACTTCCTTGAAACAGTCAGTTATGCCGACAATGGCCGGAATGCCGATGCCTTTAGCAAGGACACAGACCTGACCGTCAATGTCTTCCTCTTGAGTGACAATTCCTACCACGTTGCGGAAATCAATCAGCGTGGAGTCTGACAGTGACAACCGCTCGGCAACAAGGACGCTGCCGGGCGGGATGTCCTCGAACGGATTCCTTTGCCCGCAGTCTCTGACCACGAACGCACGGCCTTTCGCAAAGCCACGGACACCCGTTCCACGCACTGTCATATTCCTAATACATATCTTGCCGGCAGACAATCACCAGTGGCACCGATCATATTCAAAAGTAATTGTCCGCCGACGAAAAAATCTAATTCATCTCCTTTGTCAGATCCCAAGCGGCGCCGGGAGCGAAGACAGACTCAACGAGCTGATCGTAGAACATTCCCCTCTTCGCAAGGTCGAGCACATTGAAGCGGAAACGCATCAGCTGAACCTTAGGGAACATATTCTTAAGCATCTCGCGGGTCACTCCGATCATCGAAGGATCGTACGGAGCGCCGGCCTTCTTCATCAGATCCTGCATCTTGGCGAATGAATATACCTGACCCTGAAGCTTCTTCTTGAGTTCCGGCCAGCCTTCCTTCACCTTTGTCAGCTGGACACGGACAGTCTCGGCATCGTCATATTTCTTGGTGATCTCAGTGTAGCCAAGCTTTGGCGCAGGGAAATTCTTGAATATCTCAAGCGCCCTTTCCTGCTCCTGCTCAAGCGTAGGCCAAGCCTTGACGCAAGCGTCAACATCAATCTTGGAGAGGTCCATCTTGAACAGCTCATCGAACACGGCGCACATCGTCAGCGTGCCGATGGCCACCTGAAATCCGTGCGACTGGAGCTTGCCGTTGAAACGATGATGTGTCATGTCAAGAATATGGCTGAACAAGTGATCGCAGCAAGAAGCAGGACGGCTGGACTGTGCGGCCTGCATCGCTATTCCACTGAGAGTCAACCCCTCGAACAGATCGGCAACGGCCTGTTTGTCACCCTTGGCCACACCCTCCGGGTCAGCCAGAAGGTCATCAAGACAGTCCTGAAGCACGTGCCAGGCATCCGGCTTGATCGGTTCCGTGCCCATCAGGTCGGCGATCATCCACTCGGCTCCGGCAGGAACCTTGGCGGCCAGATCGGCGTAACCGGCGGCGGTCATCACCTTCGGGGCGGAGGCGATCACGTCAATGTCCGCGATGATCACCTTTGGAGCCGGGCAGGAGAATGTCTGCTTGGAGTTATGGTAGGAAATCGAGGCACCGAACGACGAGAAACCGTCCACGGAAGCCGCCGTCGGCAATGTCAGATAAGACTGGCCGTAGTGGTGCGAGGCAAGTTTGCAAAGGTCGTTGATGACTCCTGAGCCCACGGATATGGTGACATATTCAGCCTCGGAAGACGGTCTGAACGCCTTTTCAGCGTCCGGCTCGACATATTCAGGATCATTCTCGATGGCCTTTGCGGCGGCGAAGTCTCCGGCGATGATGTGATCGACCATATCAACATACCGCCAGTCGGCGTGGAACTCCTTCGTCTCGATGACATATTTCTCCGTGTGGACACCCGCGGCTACAAACTCATCGTACACCTTCTGGCCAAGAGCCTTCCAAGTGTTAAGGTCTGCCACCACAACGGCAGCCTTGCTTTCAGGGAACCACTTCTTGAACTCCTCGGGAGCCAGTGAGCTGACTCCGCAGCCCATCTCGAACACCTTGGTGTCGGTGGCGACAGTCAAGGCTTTGGCAATTCTTTCTTTTGAATCCATTATCAATGTTTATTAAGTAATTCTAAATAACACGCAGCACATTTGCCAAATACATAGTGGCTGGATGTCCGCGGATCGGCAAAGGTTCTTTTGTCGGCATAAAGTTACAAAAAATCTTTCGTATCTTAGCGACTATGAAAAAGTACATCTCAACCCTATTGGCCCTGCTGGCCGTTCCGATGATGATGGCAGCGCAGGGAAAAAGCCTCCACCAGCTCCAGCAAGAGTTTGTTGACCTGAGGCTCGGAATGTTTGTTCACTTCGGTCTCCCGACCTACCAGACAGCCGACTGGACCGATCCTGACCTTAGTCCGGAGGTGTTCAACCCAGTCAAGCTGGACACTGACCAATGGGTCAAGGCAGCCCAGAGCGCAGGGATGAAATTCATCTGCGTCTCCGTCAAGCACCACAGCGGCTTCTGCATGTGGGACACCAAGACCACGGACTACAGCGTGATGAGCTCGCCTCTTCACCGGGATGTGCTTCGTGAGCTCGTCAATTCCGTCCACAAGGCCGGGATGCAGATAATGTTCCACTTCTCGATCCTGGACACCCATCACCGTATCCGCCCGACCCTGCCGTTCACCCAGGAGAAAATCAACCTGCTCAAAAGCCAGGTGCGCGAACTTCTCACTGAATACGGCCCAGTCAACACCATAATGTTCGATGGATGGGACGCTCCGTGGGGCAGGATTTCATATTCAGATGTCTCATTCCCAGAGTTTTATCATCTCATCAAGAGCATCCAGCCAAACTGCCTGGTGATGGATCTGAACGGGGCGAAGTACCCGTCCGAGGCTCTGTTCTACTCAGACATCCGCTGCTACGAGCAGGGCGCCGGTCAGAAAATATCCCCGGAAACCAACCAGCTCCCGGCGATGTCCTGCTATCCTTTGCAGAAAACCTGGTTCTGGAAGACCGAGTTCCCTTCTTCGCCTCTGAAAGACGTGGACGAGATCGTGAAGGGCAACATCATCCCGTACAACAACGCCTACTGCACCTACATCCTGAACTCCGCCCCGAACCGTGACGGCCTGATGGATCAGAATTGCATCGACGCGTTGAAGCGCATAGGCAAGATTTGGAAGAACACCGGCCACATCGTGGACGTGGCCGAGACAATGGAGCCGATCACCGACATCAACATCGCCATCGGCAAGCCGTGCGACTCATCCTGGTCCGACGACATGGACATCATGGACTTCGCCAACGACGACAACTTCCGCACCTGCTGGGTCTCCAGCCCCGAAGTCAAGGAGCCGTTCTGGAAAGTCGAGCTCGACCCAGGCTCCCTCATCAATATGGTCGTGATGACCGAACCAAAGGCTGGCGTGATGCAGGAATATGTCATTGAATATCTCCACAAAGGCACCTGGCACACAGTCTTCAGCGGCACCACCCCGACTCAGAGCCGCGTGAAAATCCACCGCTTCGACAAGGTTTACGCCGACGCCGTCCGCGTCCGTTTCACCAAGTGGACCGGCCTCCTCTCCCTCGCCGAGTTCGGAGTCTATACCCCGTACGGGCAGTAAGGCCAGCCGCTTCGGGCAATCGCTGAGAGCGGATTTCAGTGATGACCACCCAGGCTTTTCGGCGATAACCACGCACTTGTCAAGGATCCCACGACGCACGAAGAGGAGCCTTTGTTGAGCAAAGCATCACCATGGTCACCAGAACCTCGACCGGTCGCTGAGCCCGTCGAAGTGACCGTGGTCCGGCAAACCCGCAGGCAACAGTCCGGCAAACCCGCAGGCAATGGTCCGGCAAGCCCGCAGGCAACGGTCCGGCAAAGCCCGCAGGCAACGGTCCGGCAAAGCCGCAGGCAGTGGTTCAACTGGCTCTCCGACCGTCTCTCTGTTGGAATATGCTTGCCGTGGCACTTAATGCACTGATAATGAAAAGAAAAAGCAACCTCGTGGTGTCGATTACCGCACCACGAGGTTGCTTATTATATTGACAGATAATAAGTTATCCGCCAAGAATACACTACTAGAATTTGAATCCAACGCCGAAAGTCCAGGCATAGTTGTTCCTGGAAGCGGTCGAGTACGATACCTGCGACCAATCGTCACCAACGTAGAACGAATATCTTTTGTAGTCAACACCGATTCCTACCCTGAAAAAATGGCCGCAACCTGAATCGCGGAACCCCTCCGGCATATCCTTCAAGGAAGGGGAATAGTCCGAAATCAAACCTCCTTTCAAATCTATATAAGGACTTATAGACTTGTTTAAAAAGCTGTACCTCAACTGGATAAAGGTCGGTACCAAAAAGGAATTAACATCCGAAAGAGAGTGGAATTTCTGGTTCTTTATCCCGATTCCCACCCCGGCGAACAACCCGGGAAGAATATTGCACCCCGATGACACGTTCACATATTCTCCGGCAAAACCGTCTTTGAAAAGGACTCCGGCCTCAACGTTTCCGGCGAAGCCGCGGGTGAAACTCGGATTATTGTTCCCCTGAGCGGAAGAAATCATCGTGCTGGCAAGCACGGCCACACAACACAAAAACAGATTAAGTTTCATAACTGATAAGATCTATAAAGTTTTTTGTCTTTAGTAAGCGTTAAAAAATAAGTTGAACTAAATATGTGTCAGATTTATGAGGATAGATTTCTTTTGGAAGAAGGAGTGTGCCAGTGGCACATGACTGATGAGAAAAGAAATCTAGACCATAAAGATATGCAAATTGTTCAAGTTATTTTTTAATGATTACTTAGTATTGATTTTTAGTGAATTGTTCTGATTTCGCCCCGTAAATAACACAACTACTATGCCATCACAATATTCATAAAATAGCATCTGCTACGACAGTTACCGACTATATCCTCTCCCCATACTCAAGAGACTGGATTTGCCTTGCTAAAACTCTTTACTCCACCGAACGGATGGCATTATGGGCATTATACTCAACTGTTTCCACTTGCCACCTTCATTGAAGATCATATATGCATTATGCCTGTTCAGCAGATTGAATATAGAAAAAGACAATGACGACGTTCCTCCTTTCCTATGAGTCTCAATCGTATAGGCGACATCTATCCTGAAATAGTCTTTCATTCTCCAGCCGTTTTTGCTTGTCATCTCATAGCGGTTATAATTCAACTCTGTAAACTCGTCCGGAAAAGAGTTGACACCCAAACGCTGATTCCAATAAGGCATTGGCACACCTTGATAGGAAGACGCATAGACAGTTGCCATATTCCCTGACGAATACGCCAAAACACCATTAACATACATTTCCCTCCGGAAGCCTTTCCCTGTACGACGTTTTGATACCAGATATTTAGCCTGAATATTAAGAATATGCCTCCGGTCAAATTTGAAAGGGAATTCTTTGCCGTTATTGAGTTCCATATAACGTCTGGTAGTTTTTGACAATGTGTATGCCAGTGTTCCGTTGAACTTGTCAGAAGTGTAGGATGCTGACAATTCCGCACCAAAAGACTTTCCTTCACCGACATCAACCTCATCCTCCCAAGTGTCATCACTGAGTCGGAACATATTAGATGATGATTTGTAGCTGACAAGGTTGTTCATTTTTCTATAATAAGCCCCCATTGTCAGATGCAGTTCCGATCCGGAAAAACGATTGTGGTTGAACACTCCGACATAACCTTGTTTCGTCACCTCTTCCGGAAAGTTGTCATCCACAGGAACATCAATATCTAACGCCCATCCTGTAGGCAGACCTTCCAAGATATGATGATACTGGGTGAATTTGTCAAAAGTCGACTCAACTCCGAATTTATCGGACAACATATAGTCAACTTTGAATCTTAGGTCAAAATTATCTCTCAAACTTGAACCGTTCCTTGCCAAAGTATTACGAAGCCCCAAAGAGACATCCAACCTTCGCACAGACAAAAAGGCATCAATGAAAGATGAGTATGTCCTTAACGAATAACACTGGTTGGATCCGGCGCTGAAAGACGATGATTGTTCCTGCCTGTTCATCGGCTTGAAAACCTTTCCATCGCCCATCAAACCTCCGTTTATATTCAGATAATCATTTAATTGCCAATTCAGTTCGCTCTGTACAGCAAAGCTTGATTTCTCATTGCCAAGAACTATCTCAGAAGTTTTTGTATGGTGGCGGTTATAATAGATTTGCCCCTCATTGGATTTCGATGACACATAATAAAGCTTCATGGCCAACCTCAACTTTTCGTTAAGACTTGAATTCCATTGACCTTTAACAGCAAATGTGTTCCACCCCAAATAACTTTTGTCCTCATCATTGAAAAACGAGAACCTATCATTCGAAGCAAACAACATTAAGTCAACAGAATTTGACCTGCTGATATTCCAATCAGACAGAATACACACATCGTAGACATTGCCTGACATTCCAGCGTTGCCGTTATCGTCATCCGCAACCGCTTTCATAATCAGTTTTCCGGCAAACAGCGCCGGAGAAAAGCGCAGTGCCGCCTGCACTCCAAACTTACCATTAGATGACGGAAGCGAAATATACGCTCCTGTCATATATGGAGAAACCGAGACGCTTCTCTTAGCCGATAAAGCTGAGGATTTCTTGGTCCTTATGTCAACTATGGATGAAGATACATCCCCATATCTGGCACTGATTCCACCCGGGCTGAAAGAAGTACTGGCGATAATATCAGGAGAAAAAATTGAAAACAATCCTAAGAGATGGCTTGTGCCACTTATCGGCACCCCATTGAATTCAACCCTGTTTCCACCGTTGTATGCCCCCCTTACAAACAACCCTAAAGTTCCATCCATACCTTGAGCCACACCTGGCAGACTTGAGATATGACGAATCACATCCGGTTCCCCGATGATGGAAATTGTGTTGAGTGACTGCTTGGGCGAGTAAATAAAATTGTTTCCTCGATTATCAGACGAATACGATGCGGTAACCTTGGCACTGTCAATAGCAACAGCTTGTCCGTCAAAACTTTGAGAACGTAAGACAAATTGGGACATGAAGATTGATGCAACAATCAACAACAGATTGTAAATACACCTATTCATAAGCGCTTGGCAGATCAAATTGTGTACATTGGATGATGTGGTCTGAATATGCCCCGAATATTCCCAAACCACCATTGATGTTGCAATAGACGGTACTTTCATCCAGCCATTGAGTCGGATCATCAAAGTTTTGGTGCGACATCATCTTCATAAAGCTTGTCTTCAAATACTTATCATATTCATCAGAGACACTCCGGAATACCATCAGACTCTGTCGTAATTGTCCTTCCACATAGAATTCCCGCCGACTTGAATCTTCCGGCAAAACCCTTATGTAACAAAGATGCTCCCTTGTGTCGCCAGGTTCTCCTGTATCAAAAAACATCAGATTATCAGATGCATTAAAATTGTCAGCATCCGGATGTGATGTGCCTATGAATTCCACCAATCGATCTGATGCCGAAATCGCAGGTTTCAACATTAAAGTGTCAATATCCTGTTTAAGATGAAACATCCAAAACGGGTTATCCGCACGTTCCTGAACAAAATATCGTTTGGAAACTGTCCCTTTTGAACAATCTGAAAACACCTTGACATCTTTTGGGAAAGTCGTTTCCGCATAAATATCCTCAAAACCGTCCACAGAAACCTTTAGATCATATTTTATTTCTGGTTCAGGGGTAAAGTCCAGTGACCATTTTCCATAGCCTGACTTCTGAAAAGTTCCCATAATCGCTCCATTGGACGACAATGTCGCGACCGCGTTTTCAACCTCGTCAAAGAACAGATCCCCCTTTTGGGCGTTATGCGTCAAATAAAGATATTGGACAGAATCCGATGACAACAGGCAATTGACCACGATTCTGTCCTTTCTGACATTGTCAAACTTAATCTCCTCGACACAAGAGATCAAGGATATTAATAAAACAAAAGCGGTTAATCTGAACCTCATCAAAATCTCCTACCTAAGAATCACGGCCGCCGTAGTGTCCCTCATCACCTTTCCATTCCTCATTTCCACCTCAACCGCGAATCTTGACTTACGACCGACAAGGCCATCATACTGTTTGAGCTGAAGAAACATTGTTGCCGTGATCATAGGCCTGAAAGACAAGTACTTCTCAAGAGGCGTTTCTTTCCCGACCTCTCCAACCAAGCGTTTATCATACGAAATGATAAAGTTCTGATAATTTCCGGCACGCCAAATGTTCACCCGGTCATCACCGACAGGTTCAAACGTCTCTCCTTCCACGACAGGTGTAAGCCTTATTCCCACTACTTCCTCGGTACGGTACTCGACATCAACCATAACAGTTCTTGTCTGCACGTAAGACGGCGATCCTTCCAGATACTGCATAATTTGTCTTTCAATCTCGTAGTCGTGAGTACTTATCTCATCATATTCAAACCAATAGATTCTACCAGTCAACTTCCTTGGTCCAATGTCAACTCTGATAAGATAGTCAGATGCGGAAACACTTTCTCCCTCCAACGCTTTTTCTTGAAATATATCTTTTGATGACTCATTCTTTTTAGGGACAATGTATCTTTCAAAGTTTCTGGCCGTAATCGCCTCACAAGTCCGTGGCACACAACTATAATTTGTTTTTTCAGAAAAGTCATACTTATCTTTCCTACAAGAGAAAAGACCAACCGCCAAAACAACAAGTAAGAGTAGTTTCCCTTTCATAACTAAACACAGTGTTATTAAATTGCGGTAAAATTATAAAATATCGTCCTCTTATACAAATAATCATCTCCTTGCGCAACCCAAGAATCTTTAATATAAGGATAATATTCAGCATAGTTTTCAGGGTCTCCACTCCACCCCCAATTCATCAGTAAATATTCTGTTGTTGAGTATGTACTCTCAACAACCTTCATTCCCTTGTAAATTTCAGGATACTCCGCCTCAGCCTCAGGGATGGTGTAAACGACATCCCCATTTTTTGAATCAGGAATGAAGCCTGGGGTAAGTACAGGGTTGATATATATCCATTGATAGGTCTGATTATATTTATATATTTTCTCCCTCAATCCATCTATCACCCAAGCATGCCCATCTTTATAAACATAATAATCAACAGGCCAAATACCTTTATGCTCTCTATTAGCATATGCTGTTATCATTACTGGTTTTCCTTGTTTAAGGTTTGATTTGACCAAAGAATAGTCGTAATCATCCTTCTCACAATGTAATCCATAGAACGTAAAGTTTTCTGGATCAAAGTCAGAATTGCCCGTACCGTCCGGTGTATATTTAAGATTGATTCGATAACCTATTTCAGCCATCAAATCACGGACATAATCAGTGTTGTCATCTGTCTTCGACAATGCCATCAAATCCCACCTTGGAGAATCTTCAACATAATTGCTACGTGAAAAATTTATAGAAAAATTACCTTCATTAAGATACTCTCCGGTAAGAGAGACATTATGGAACAAACCTGATGGTTTCCCTAAAAAATAATGGTAATAATATAACATCTGTGCCATTGCAACGGCTTGACATCCAGTAGGGCAGTTAACTAATGTGTCATCTTTATATCCAACGGGAAATCCATTATTCCAAGGATCAAGCTGTCCCCATTTCGTTTTTGTAAGACGAGGAACGACATCTTTAATAATGACATCAGATTTAACTCTTTCCAAAGGTCTTTTTACCCAATAACACACACCTTCAACATTTGTATCAATTTCGACTTGTCCCCTTGTCAAAGGTTTTGACAATTTGCCCTGAGATGACGCGATATTCTCAAAGAACTTCCAAAAAGATAGATTATGTTCGTCATAGTCAGTTCTATTATCCTTTTTTACTTTGAAAATCATATTAGATAGTTCATCAAGCCAAATTCTGTTCTTCACGTTTTCAGCTTCACTTGATGAAATGTGTCCGATCGCATTAGAGCCAAGTATCGGCGCCGTTCTTTTATCACCGGAAATCACCATCCAACCATCTGAAAAGTTACAAATAAAGAGCAATGTATCTTTCCCTTTTGTGACAGGAACCATTTCTATCAGATTCTTGTCTTTAACAGTTTGTTCAGCAAGGATTCTGGCAACACATTGTGGCACAGCATAAATAGTCTCTTCATCCGCAACATTTCTGTCAGTTTCAAGGTAATCGTCATACATATTGCAAGATAATACTATTAAACTAAATGATAGTAATACGATAAATTTTCTCATAATACCTTTAGTTTATAAACAATTAAATCATCAATAGTTATCATTTATAGAAAACTCACCTATGAATTGCTTTCCATTTTGTAAAGTGAACGTTATTACATAGTCACCAAAATCTCCGGATATCGGTAGCACAATAGATCCGATTTTACTATTAATCGTGTAATCGTTGTATTCTCCAGATGATAGATTCCGGATTGAGATTTCAACTTCACCGACATCTTTTATAAAGCGCACCAACACAGAAGCAAGTCCCGCATTATAGTTAGCCTCAAAAGGAACAAAGGCTTTAGAATGTGGCCGATGCTTGGAACCCTGTTCAGCAGGAATTATCACTATTGGTTCTTCATTGTCTGGAGCACAAACATTACCTGAATAACCCCGTGTCGATGGCAACAACAGAAGCAGACAAACTGCTTTTAATAAAAATTTTAAATGCATATTAGTTTATTATTTTCACCGTGTAAAGTTCGTAATAACGAATATTATCTTTGGTAAAAATAACCCAACATTGATTAGATGGAAAACAGGCCGTACAATGCGTCACAAACGATATTAGGCAAAAAGAGTTAGGCAAAACCTAACCTGAAGCAACCATAAGTCACTATTATTCAATCGCTTGAATAAAAACCACGATTGAAAGCATTCTAAAACATTAATTAAATATACTAATAATCAAACAATTAACACTAACACTAAAAGAAAAGAAGGTAACGTTCTTTGTCCGTTGAATCGCTTTGACGAATCTTTTCCTTCAATCGGGCTTTTCTCATATAAACCGCATCTTTGCTTGGTAGGTTAAAAATTTTAAGTATCAAGACGGCATCGAATTGAGCGACAACACAACTGAACAACCGAATGTCCGCTTCACATAAATCAGCATAGTCCTGCCTGAATCTTTTCACCACATTGTTATAGGTTCTGTTTAATTCTGATTCAAACTCAAGCTGACCTACGTTGTCGTTTGAATTAATTCCGGATACTATTCTATATATCCTTCCATATACCTCTGACTGTCTTGATTTTGAATCTTTCTTTTTTGAGTCACATAAAATCTCAGCAAACTCTGACATCCACCGACATTGGCTTTTGTATAATTTCAGATAATCAGTTTGAATAACCGAAATATCCTTAAGCATTTTCTCCTTAGACTTATCGCTTTCGGCTAACTTGTTTTCAGAGGTCTCGTTCAAGAGCACTAATTTTATGCGTTCTCTCTCAGCCTTTAAGTATCTTTTATACAATAATATAGAGATAATCACTATCATAATGATGGAGATGAATACCACTATCGCTGTCCAAAAGCGCTGAATCAGCATACTCTGTTCCCTTTCCGAACTAAGCAGTCTATAATAGTTTCTCTGAGCCAGTGCAGAGGATTGAGACTGTATCTGCATAGTCTTAGAATCATATCCTCTCAAAGATTCCAAAAGCAGAGTATAGGCTCCGGAGTTGTCCCCCTCCAATCTCATTACTTGACTAAGGCAATACCTATAAACCGGAATAGTTCCAAAGCCTTGTCCATCAAGTTTTGTGAAGATTTCCTTTGCTTCCTTCATCCTGCCTACTTTCGCCAAGGCATAAGCATAAACACACTCATCATTAACATTACGTGGATGATTGTCCTCAAACAATGTCATTGACCTTTCAAACATCGACACAGCCTTTCCATAATCAGAAAAAGGACAGAACGTCAGCATACGACCATAAGTGGCCATCGCATCCGCCTTGAGATCTGTTGGAAAAGACTCATCAGCGACAATGTTTTTTAATAAAGAGTCCGCCTCAGACCAAGCAAGGCTGCTGACGCAATCATTCGCCTTGTCCAGCACCATCATACAAGAATAACGATGTTCACCTGCCTTATTAAAAAAAGACTCAGCCTTACTATAGTATTGACGGCTTTCAGAAAAATTCTTTGTCTGCGAATATGAATACGCTATCTCCGAATAAGCAAAACCAAGCATTCTCATATCGCTGACCTCATCTGAATATTCCAACGCTCTGGACAAAGTCACCACCGCCTTGTCATACTCTCCGGCATTTACCTGCATTCGTCCAAAGTAAAACAATGCCTTAAGTCTGTCATCCTGAGAGCCGTGACGCTCGTAGTACTTAACGGCTGGAATTATGATACGGGCATCCGTAGTATCAACATAGTTCCTGTCAAGAGCCATTGAATAGAGTAAAGAATATCTCGCTTTCTGGGATTTGCCGTGCAAAGCGGTGGTGTCAAGTGATTTCAAAATTACCAGCGCGCTGTCGGGCTTGGCCCACATCAATTCATCCGCCCGGGACAATGCCTGAGTTACCTCCTTGCTCGCGCAGGATGACAACGTCAAAGCACACAGCAGGATAACTATGAAATGTATCCCTGCCAGATTCTTGTTAATGGTAGTTGTATTATTCATTCCCTATGATCATCTTTATGTGTTGCAAATATATGCAATAATCATAAAAATGTATCCAAAATGGAGGCTAAACCGATAGGATACCTATCCAATCACTTAAGTTTCATTTTTCGGATTATCTTAGTCGTATGGCTGTCAGGCAGTTCACTAACCGCCAAGTGATGTGGTAGATTTGGTACACCAGAAGCGTGTTTCCTGTACCAACAGCATCTCTTAGCCCATTTGGTACACCAGAAGTACGCTTCCTGTACCAATGGTGTGGCTCGGTATATTCGGTGCATACAAAGTCCTCATCACATACATTTTTCTATCCAAAAAACAATTGGAGACCGTTCTTCCCGGTACGATAAACCATGCGCACCTGAAACACCATTAACTTGATAACTAACGAGTTGGCGTTCCAGGTGTGAATATATTCGCACACCTAAGAGTCGATGGCCACGGTACAGGGCGTTCTGTTGGGGGTCCGGACTTCCAGGTGCGAGAAACCATGCGCACCTGAAACACCACTAACCTGATAACTAACGAGTTGGCGTTCCAGGTATGAATATATTCGCACACCTAAGAGTCGGTGCCCCCAGTACAGGGCGTTCTGTTGGTGTTCCGGACTTCCAGGTGCGAGAAAACATACGCACCTGAAACACCATTAACCTGATAACTAACGAGTTGGCGTTCCAGGTATGAATATATTCGCACACTTAAGAGTCGATGGCCACGGTACAGGGCGTTCTGTTGATGGCACGGGGATATTACCGGAGGGTGTCGATTTGCTTCAAGAGGTCGGTGGTGACTTTGTGGATTCGGTGATAACGGCCGCCGACGGTGCTCAGGACAAAGATGTAGAGGACCGCAACGAACACAAGATGAGATATGTCGGTCGTGATGTCGGCCCAGATTTCGTTGAGACAGAAGGCGCTCCAGATGACCGTCGCGACGGCGATGCTGATGCCTTGACGGAGGTTCTGAAGTTTCCATCTCGACACCGTGCCCACAGTGTCAGTGACAGATCCGTCAAGCAGACGCTCCCTGAAGTTGTCCTTGTACTGCCGGAAGTTGACAAGAGCAAGGAAAACGCACCAGACAATGGTGGCGGCCATAAACAAGACACTGCATTTGTGCAAGGACAGGCAGACATAGGCTATTAAGCCAGCCATAAGCAAGACGGTGACTATCGCCACGATATTCCATAAACGTTTGCTGATCAGATTTTTGGCGCTTGACTTTATTGTGGCGTCAAGCATCTCCCTGGAGACGATCTCACTGTCTGAAAGGTGGTTTTTCAGCACCTGCATCTGAGACTTCATCTCGTCAAGTTCGTTCTTTTGATTATTCGTCAACATATTCATTCAATCTTTTTAAGGAAAACGTGCCGGGGTTAATCCCCCGAGACGCGGCTTCCTATCCGTTAAACTTTTTCAACTGTTCCTTTATGCGGACCGAGTAGATCGTCCCCTTATGCCTTTTGACCAATCCGCTAAATTCTTGTTCGTCAGCGTTCATAAAAAAACCGTTTGCTATAAAGACTGAAAGACAGTGCTGTTTGCTACAAAAATATTCATAAAAATCACTCCGGATGCCGATGGGCGGGGGTGACTACTGAAAAAAGGTGATGAATATGAAGAGCGAGGCCGGGAGGGCGGTGCGGAGTTCCTTGAGGGCGAGGTTGAGGTGATTCTCGACGGTTTTCTTCTTGATGTGGAGGAGAGTGGCGATCTCGTCGTTGGTACGATGCTCAAGGCGGCTCATTATGAATATCTTGCGTCGCTGTTCGGGCATACGGCTCACAACGGCGGCGATGAAGGCTTCCTTGTCCTTCATATCAATGGCATCCTCGACCATCTGGTCGTACGGGATGTCAGTCAGGATGGAGCGGACGTTAGACTTGTTCTTCTTGATGAAGTTTATGGTCTGGTTCAGACTCATCCGGTACAGGTAGAAACGCAGGGATGTGATGTCGGGTAGGGCGGAGCGCATCAACCAGAGCTTGATGAAGACTTCCTGGGCTACATCCGAGGCGTCTTCCTTGACTTGAAGGAGGCTTTTCATAAAGCCGAAGACCACCGGATAATAGTTGTCAAAAAGCTGGCGGAACGCACTTCGGTCGCCTTCGGCGGTGCGTTCCATCAAGAGTCTTTCCTGGCTTTCTGTCAACATATTATTTTATATGAGACAAAGTTATAAAAAATTCAGATTTTCTTTGGGTGTAAGAAACGGTTTTGTTGTCTTATGCCCGTCAGTAAGCATTGAAACTCCAATAGGATTACAAGACCCATAATTATGACAGACAAAGACATCCGGAACGAGTGGGAAAAACACTATGGTGACATACTTCCGAAAGAAGAAGTGGACAAGGCGTTCACCAAGGTGATGAATTCCGCCGACAATCTTGAGAAGACGCAGACCAAGATAATACGCACTGGTTTAAGGCACAGGATATTCAGAACGGCGATGACCTGCGCCGCGGCCGCGGTCGTGCTGTTCTTTGTGCCTTGGGCGACCCTCAAGGTCAACGAGAAGCTGAACGGTCAGGAAGCGGTGCTCACGGCCGGACCGGCAAGACTGTGCGAGATCTCCACCCACAACGGTGAAACACGTGAGGTCATCCTGCCGGACAGTTCAAAGGTTCTGCTCAACGCAGGCTCTGTGATAATATTCCCGGAAAGATTCTCCGCCGCGGAGCGAACTGTGTTCCTGTCCGGAGAGGCTATATTCAAAGTGACTCATAATCAAAATATTCCTTTCACGGTAAATACTTCCGACATGGCGATTCGGGTGCACGGAACCACCTTCAACGTGAACGCCTATCCGGAGTCGGGAAGCACCGCCGCCACTTTGTGCGAGGGTAGCGTCTCGGCGACACTGAACAGCAGCGGAGAAAGTTTCCTGATGGTTCCCAACGAGAGGCTATCCTACGACAGAGCCACCGGAGAGGCCACCGTCACACACGTGAACGCAGCGGAGGACACGGCCTGGAAACGTGGGGATATGTGTTTCCGGTCCGAGAATATTCACGGAATAGCCAAGGCGATAGAAAGGAAGTACGGACTCAACACCTACATCACCTCCGGGAAATACGATGATATGATCCTGACGGCCAAATTCGTGCATGGAGAGACGCTGGACCAGATGCTCAGCGCGATCTGCAAGCTTGTGCCGGGAATGAGGTACCACATCGAGAACAACTGCGTTTACATAAGATAAAGCCGATCCCCACCACTGATCGACACCTGCGGAAAACAGGCGGGGAAATCATGAATGAATATATTGACGAATATCATATAAATCGTTAAAAACCAAATACCAACAAAACAGTCTATGAAGCAGATTAAACATTATCTGATCGCGCTTATGCTGGTCATCATTCCAGCCATCGGACTTCACGCCCAGAACCAGGTCGTGAACTTCCGGTCCGGGACGATGACCGTCAGACAAGCGTTCGAGGCCATTGAGCATCAATTAGGGATGACTGTGGCTTACAACGAGAGCCTTCTCGACGTTAACAGAAAGGTCACTCCTCCGTCAGGGAAAACCGTGATGGAGGCGATGGCGGCCATCCTGGACGGAACCGGGATGCAGGCAAGTCTGGACGGGAAGATGATCCTCGTGGTCAAAAACGGACAGCAGACGGAGGCGCCGGCTGATTATTCCGGAAAAGTCGTTGACGCGTCGGGTCCTGTGCCTGGAGCTATGATTTTGCTCGACGGGAAGAAAGACAACGTGGCGATGACCGACCTGGACGGAAACTTCTCCATCAAGGCGGCTCCGGGACGGTCGTTCACGGTGTCGATGATGGGCTACAAGGACTACACCGCCACGTTCGGAAGCCAGACAGCGGGAATCGTGGTCAACCTTGTGGAGGACATCGACCTTCTGGAAGAGTCAGTAGTCGTGGGTTACGGCGTCCAGAAGAAGGTGAACCTGACCGGAGCGGTCGGAGTCATCAGCGGCAAGGATCTGAACAACAGGCCTGTGACCAACACGGCGCAGGCTCTCCAAGGAGCGGATCCATCCCTTGTCATGAGCATGAGCAACGGTTCCATTGAAGGAAAGGAATACAGCGTAAAGATCCGCGGGCAGGTGTCTCTTAACTCTGGAAGCCCGCTGATCCTCGTTGACGGAATCGAGTCCTCGCTCTCGCAGGTGAATCCTAACGACATCGAGTCAGTCTCCGTGCTGAAGGATGCCTCGGCTTGTTCGATCTACGGTGCCACGGCATCGGCCGGTGTGGTTCTCATCACCACCAAGAGCGGAAAGGCCGGAGACCTGAAAGTAACCTACAACGGCCGTGGAGGTGTGGCTTTCAACACCACACGCACGGACTTCATCACGACCGGTTATGACTATGTGAACCTCTCCAATGAGTTCACACTCCATTCCGGCAAGGGCTACAACGCCTGGAACTACACGGACGAGGAGATGCAGATGCTCTACGACCGCAGGAACGACAAGACCGAGAATCCTGACAGGCCTTGGGTCTATACCAACGACAAAGGTAAGTACCGCTACCTTGGTAATTTTGATTGGTACGGCTACATATTCAAAAGATCCCGTCCGGAGACAGAGCATAATGTGACCATCAACGGTGGCAACGACAAGATCGACTACTATGTAAGCGGACGCTATCTTTACCGCGAAGGTGTCTTCAACAACGCCAGCGAGGACATTATGAACGGATATTCATTCCGCGCCAAGGTGAACGCCAAGGTGAAACCGTGGCTCCGCTACACAGGAAACCTCAGCTATGAGGGCTCGGCCTACAACTACGGCGGATTCTGGGAGCAGGACGGTTCTGAGGATCTTACCTCGTCAGGCATCCTCTGGAACATCACCCAAAACATCAGCCCGACCATCGTGCCGGTCAACCCGGACGGAACAACCACGATGTACACCAACGGCATCCAGTTCGCCGACTCCCCTATCGCTTCGGGACGTGGCGGTGTGTTCACGGACGGAAGGAACAAGAACTCCAGAAAGGTGAACTACTGGGTGATCACCAACAGGCTCGTGTTCGACCTCACCAAGTGGATGAACATCACGGCTGACTACACCTACAGAAGGCGTGACAACCTCAACAGCTACCGTTCCTATCCTACCGCCAACACGTGGGACAAGAATATGAAGAAAATCGTGGAGATGACCAACGGCTCCATCTACGATTTCTACCATGAGGCACGCGCCTACCTGAACGGCCATGTGGCAAACGCTTACCTCAATGTGAATAAATCATGGGGCAATCATAACTTTACGGCCGTGGCCGGCTCACAGTTCCAGGACTACAGATCATCAACCTCGACAATCCGTCAGAAAGGCTCGATCTCAGACAAACTCGCGTTCATCAATATGGCGCAGGGAACCATCGAGAGGGCCGATGAGAGCAACACGGCCTACAGGACACTCGGATTCTTCGCCCGCGTGAACTACGACTACGCCGGCAAGTACCTGTTCGAGATCTCAGGGCGTGAGGATGGTTCGTCACGTTTCGCGAAAGGTGACAGATGGGCGTTCTACCCTTCTGCGTCAGCCGGTTGGCGAATCTCCGAGGAAAAGTTCTGGGGCGGTCTGAAGAACTGGTGGGATCTCGCCAAGGTGCGTGTGTCATACGGTTCGCTCGGAAACCAGCAGGTCAGCAACTATTCCTACATCAGCACCATTTCCACATCGATGATGAACTACACGTTCGACAGCACGAACAAGGCCGGAATGGTCAGCACTCCGGGAGCCATCACTCAAGGACTGACTTGGGAGACGGTCATCACCTACAACCTCGGATTCGATCTCGGATTCTTCAACAACAGGCTCAGCGCGAGCGCAGACTTCTACATCAGGGACACAAAGGATATGCTGACCTCGTCACAGGAACTTCCGGCGGTGTTCGGGACAAGCTCTCCTAAGATCAACGGAGCCGACCTGAGGACCAAAGGCTACGAGATCACCCTCTCATGGAAAGACCAGATCACAGCGGCTGGCAAGCCACTCTACTACTCCATCACGGGATCTCTTGGAGATTATGTGACGACAATCACAAAGTTCGACAACCCGAACAAGTCGCTCAGCCAGCACTACGTGGGACAAAGACTCGGAGACATCTGGGGCTACGAGGTGGAAGGGCTCTTCAAGACTGACGAGGAAGCCGCTGAATACCAGTCCAGAATCAACGACACCGCTGTCAACAAGGTGGTCTATGAGTGCGGCGTGGCATCAATGGCGAAACTGATGGCCGGAGACGTCAAATTCGTGGACAGGAACGGAGACGGTGTCATCAACACCGGAGCCAACACGCTTGACGAACCGGGCGACCGCTACATCATCGGAAACAACAGGCCAAGGTACACATATTCATTGAGAGGCGATGTGGACTGGTACGGCTTCAATCTCTCAGTGTTCTTCCAAGGGGTCGGACACTGTGATTGGATGCCTCCTAAGAACTGTTCCTACTTCTGGAGCCTCTACGGATTTCCTGCATCCTCATTCGTTCCGACCGACTTTGAGTCAAAGGCTTGGACGGAGGATAACAGAAACACCTACTTCCCAAGAAGAAGGGGTTACGAGACCTACGCTAACTGCGCGCTTGGAGTCAACACGGACCGCTACCTCCAGAACGCGGCCTACCTCCGGCTCAAGAACGTCACCCTCGGCTACACACTTCCTCTGAAGAAGAACAAGGCGGTCGAGAAAGTGCGCCTCTACCTTACCGGAGAAAACCTCTGGTACTGGTCGCCGATGAAGAAGTACACCAAATATGTCGATCCGGAAGTGGCCACAGCATCCTCAAAGCAGAGCGATGACTGCATCTACCCATTCTCAAGGACAGTGTCATTCGGAATTGACATAACATTCTAAATGAATATGATCATGAAGACTACATACAATATTCTTATGGCGGGACTGCTGTCGGTGCTGGCTTTCACATCCTGTGAAGGGTTCCTTGACAAGTTCCCTGAGACAGCCCTTTCTCCTGAGACGTTCTACACCAACGAGAAAGAGCTCACGCTTGCGACGAACGGATTCTACGCAATGCTGCCTAAACCGGACGATTCCTTTGACGGAGCCCTTCAGGACAACGACCTTCAGTTCCATCTGTCCCTGAGCTCGATCCAGAGGGGCACACGTCAGGCAGAGACTGAGACCTGGAGCGCAAGCACCTGGTCGGACCTCAGATCCATCAACTACTACCTGGAACATTCCGTGAAGTGCACAAACGAGGACGTGCGCAAGAAATATGACGGAATAGCCTATTTCTTCAGAGCGGTCTTCTACTACGAGAAGGTCCGCAAGTACGGGGATATTCCTTTCTATGACCACGTCATCTCCGACTCCGACAAAGAGTCTCTCTACCGTCCGCGCGACAGCAGAGGTTTCGTGATGCAGAAGATCATGGAAGACCTTGACCGTGCCATAGACGGCCTGCCGGTTTCCTGGTCGGAAGGGGTTTACAGGATCAACAAATACGCGGCTTACGCGCTGAAATCCCGTATCGCCCTGTTTGAGGGAACCTGGAGAAAGTACCATGACATCGCCGACGAGTCCTACACGAAAGAGGACGGCACAACCATCACACTTTCATCGGCTTATTTCCTCCAGTTGGCCGCCGACGCGGCAAAGGCCGTGATGGAGAGCGGAAAGTACAGGATGTACAACGGAGCGACCATCGTAAAAGGCCAGCCTTACCGTGACTACTTTGTGCTTGAGGACGCTGAGACCAGCGAGACGATCCTGTCCAGAAGATTCCTCTACACTGCCGAGATGCAAATTCGTCACGGAGTCCAGTTCACGTACAAGAACCAGAGATATTCATTGACCAGAGCCCTTGCCTATCATTATCTTATGGCTGACGGAACTCCGTTCCAGAGCCAGGAGGGATGGCAGACGATGCAGTACAACCAGGAGTTCAACGGCCGTGACCCTCGTATGGCGCAGACCATCGCCGCTCCGGACTATGTCGCCGTAGGCGCTGACGCTTCGTCCAAGTACTATCCGAGCTGCAAGGATTACGAGAGAAGTGGCTACCGTCCGATCAAATACTTCTCTGACGACACGCACGACGGAGCCACCACATCGACCACCGACTATGCGATATTCAGGTATGGTGAAGTGCTTCTGAACTACGTCGAGGCCAAGGCTGAGCTCGGACAAGCTGACCAGAGCGTGATCGACGAGACCGTCAATGTGATCCGCGCGAGGGTAGGCATGCCGGGACTGGATGTGGCCAAGGCCAACGCCGCTCCGGACTCGTTCCTGAGCTCTTACTACACTGACAAGCATCTGGAAGGCGCCGACAAGGGACTTATCCTTGAGATCAGAAGGGAAAGGACCGTCGAACTGGTCAACGAAGGCTTCAGGCTTTGGGATATGCTCCGCTGGCACGAAGGACAGCAGATCTGCCCTGCCTCCAACACTCTCGGACCTGGATTCATCGGCTGCTGGTTCCCTGGACTCGGGGAGTATGATATGAACAACGATGGTAAACCTGACCTCTGTATCTACAGCGGAAGCACTCCGCAGACAGACTGCGACAACACCTTGAACGTGGCTCCGGGCAAGGAAAACACCCTTTCGGAAGGCACAAGCGGTTACCTCGTGCAGTTCAAGGACCAGACCTACAAGTGGGAGGAGAAGGATTACCTCTACCCTATCCCTAACAAGCAGATGCAGATCTATCCGATTGACGAGACAACCGGAAAGAGTGTCCTGACACAGAACCCAGGTTATTAACAGACCGCAAAATCAACACAAAATGAAAAGACATAAGATATTGTTTCAGGCCCTTGCCGCCGCGATGCTGGTGGTGTCCTGCTCGGAGTACGATGACTCATCGCTCTGGAAGCAGGTGGACGAGGCCCAGAAACAGATTGCCGAACTGACGGCATCACTGACAGAACTGGAAAGCCAGATAGGTCTTCTTTCGGCTGCAAAGAATGGAGGTCTGATCACCTCCATTCAGGAGAACACAGACGGTGGCTTCACAATCAAATACACTACCTCTGATGGCAAAGAGGCCACGGCCATCATAGCCGGCAAGGATGACATCAAGAGCGTGGACATCATCGGCACCAAGGAAGAGAACGGTGTCCTTTACTGGACCATCACCGTAGGAGGTAAGACGACAATCCTCACCGACAACGACGGAGCCAAGATCCCAGTGGCGGGACGCACTCCGTCATTCACCACGGACAAAGACGGTTACTGGATGGCCAACGGATCGTATATTCTTGACAGCAAGGGTGACAAGATCAAGTCATCCGGGCATAAGGCTTCATTGATAGCCGGAGCGGAGAAGAACGAGGACGGTTCCGTGACGCTCATATTGGCCGACGGCTCCAAATTCACGGTTGACACAGCCGAAAGCTTCTCTCTGAAAGTGTTCTTCGGCGGTAAGGAAGTCAAGGACGAACTGAAGGTCGAAGACGGGACAACCTCGCTTGAGTTCACATATTCATTGACAGGGAAAGCGGTGGAGAACGCTGTTTTGAAAGTGACAAGGGTCGAGAGTGTCGAGGCTTCGGTGGACGAGGCTGGCGGCAAGATCAAGGTCACTGTTCCTGATCCTCTACGCAAAGGACAGTTCACCCTGATGGCGGCCGATGAGAGCGGTCATCTGGCCGTGCGCACGGTCCGTATGCGCGGAACATTCTCCGTGGAGACTGAGAACGAGCTTTGGAAGACCGTGGAGGAGAAACTCCTCGCGCCAGGCTGCAACTACTACAGTATGGAGTTCAAGAACATCACCAGAAGGATGCACGTACTGGAGATCGACCTGACCAACCCGGCGATCGAGGTCACGACATCCTACGCCGATGACATCGTTCCGAACCCTAACGGCAATGCCAACAAGAACAACGGATTCAACCTCCGCGAGACCCTTTCCCAGCTTTGCGCGCGCAAGACCGCTGCCGGAGAGGATGTCATCGCCGGAGTCAACACCGGCTATTTCGACTCGAATGACGGAATCAGCAGAGGAGCGCACATCGAGGAAGGCGAGCTTGTCTATATGAACAACCCTGCCGTTGTCTCCAGCCTCGTGAACCACTCCTGGGCGTTCACGATCTTCAAGGACAACACCGCTTCGTGCGGAAAGAAAGCCTTCTCAGGCAAAATCGAAGTGGCGGGCAAGGAATATGCTTTCTTCTCGGTGAACGACACCATCGTGCGCGGCGGAAGCGCCTCCAGAATGAAATCATACCCTGTGAACCTCTACACCTCAAGGTACGTCAAATACCCTCACCCGGAGCGCCAGAACATCACCAACACACTCAGCGCAAAAGCATTATACCTCACGGCAAAATATTCATCAAAGAATATGACCGTGAACGATGGTTGGTTTGACGCGACCGTGACGGCGATCGCCGATGGCAGAACCACTGCTCTCGGAGAGGCTCCTTACCTTACCGACCGCAAGGAAGTCGGCATCCAGGTGACCGGAAGCACGGCTGATGCTATCGCCGCCTCTGTGAAGGTCGGAGACAACATCAGGCTGATGGCCCAAATGGACGTTGAAGGTGTCGTGAAGCCTATCCAGACTCAGAACTCCACGATGTGGCACTATGTCACAGACGGAGAGAACACCCTCAACACCGTCCCTGCGAACCACGATTTCCGCACGTTGATCGACCCGATGACATTCGTCTGCGTTGACAAGAGCGGATCAAGGATTATGATCGCCGAGATCGACGGCCGTCAGGTCGGATTCTCCATCGGAGTCAACGCCGAGGAAGTCACAGAGATCGCCCTGCGCCTTGGAGCTTGGAACTCGACCCGTTTCGACGGTGGCGGCTCATCCGCTATGTGGGCTAAGAAAGACGGGGTCTCAGGACTCGTCAGCAGCCCAAGCGACAGAAAGGGAGAGCGCAGTTGTATGAATTATATGTATGTACGTAAGAAATAGCATATTATGAGAAAGATACCTGCTATAATATCAATATTTCTGGCGGCCGCCACGCTTTTTTCCTGTTCGTATGATTCCTCTGAGATAGAGAACGGAATCACCGATCTGGAGAACCGTGTCGCCGCTCTCGAACAGAAAGCGGACTATCTGGAGTCGCAGTTGAAGGCGGTTTCGGAATTCGTGTCCGGCAACTTCATCTCCCGTGTGGGAACTGACGAGAAAGGAAACTTCGTCATAACCTACCAGGACAGGAACGGGGAGAAAAAGACGGTCACCCTGGCCAAGGCATCCGACCTTGACAAGTCGCCGATGATCGGCACCGCTGAATATGAAGGAGTCCTTTACTGGAGGCAGACCAAGGACAACGGAGCCACCTGGGAGTGGATCACCGACAAAGACGGCGACAAGATGCCAGTCTCCGGTCCCGCTCCGGTCGTAGGAATAGACAAGGACGGTTACTGGACAGTCAACGGAGAGAGCACCGGCGTTCTAGCAAAGGATATGACCGGCAACATATTCAAGAACATCGCGGCTGACAGCGAGAGCGGCCTTGTGGTGTTCAGCCTGACTGACGGCAGCAGCTTCTCGGTAAGGTACAACGAGTCGCTGGCCATAGCGTTCACGACTCCGTCATTCCTTGCTGTGGAAAGCTACAGCGCGCCTGTGGAAGTAGGCTACAAGGTCAGCGGCACTATGGCCAAGGACGCGGTTGTGGACTACCTGACGGCTTATAATGTGAAGGTGAAGGTCAACGAGAGCCTCAAGACAATCTCCGTGACGATGGAGGAAGGCGCCGAGGAAGGCAATGTCGTGATTATGGCCACCGCAGGGGACGACATCGTTTACAAGCCTCTGTTCTTCTCCTACGGCAAGACTGTCATCGATTTCGAGAACTACATCAAAGACAACGAGCTCATCACCCCGCTGGGAGAGCCTGTGATCAACCTTGGAGGGGATATGACCCCGTTCACTGTCAGGATCTCGCACAACATCGACGTGGAAGCATCCGTTGCCCAGGAAAACGCATCCTGGCTCAAGGCTGTGAACACCAAGGCCTTGCAGACATCCGAGTTCAATTTCGTGGCTGAATATTTCGAAAGCAAGACCAACACCCCTCGTGAAGGCCGCATCATCCTGAAGAACAGCCTCTACGAGGTTTCCACATCCATCATAGTGAAACAAAGCCCTATCGTGAAAGGTGGCGGAGGAGGCGGAGATGATCCGTCCGAGGACAAGGGAATCTCCGATGTGGGCACATTTATGGAGTTTGTGCGCAGCGTCAATGCCGGGGCCTCGACGACACGTTGGGAGAACGCCGACGGTGAAGTCTGCCTGCTCGCCGACATCGACCTTACGGGAATAGACTGGACACCTATCGGAAACGCTGCCGGAGAGGGTTCCGGAATACCTGCGTACTCGTTCGCGAACGCGTTCAAGGGCAAGTTCAACGGTAAGGGCCACAGCATCACCGGAATCAACTGGACCTGCGATATGAGCAAGAACAACGTTTACGGACTCTTCGGAGCGGCTGACGGAGCGACCATCAGCAACCTCGTTGTCGGAGCGGCCGGAGACGCCATCACATTGACCGGAAGCCCGGATGTGACCCCGTCCGTGGCCGGAATCGTGGGTTACGCCGAGAATGTGACGATCAGCAATGTGACCAACAATGTCAGCATCATCCTTGAGGGAGAATGCCCTCAGGCTATGCCTACCAGTCTCGCCGGAATCATCGGAAGCGGCTCGGATGTCACAGTCGGCGGAAAGACCAAGGAGGAGGCCGTGAAGAACAACGGAGACATCCTCGTGAAGTCCAAGGTCGCCAACGCCCAGGCCGGAGGAACCGGCCTGCAGGTGGCCGGAATAATGTCCTACGTGAAGAACGGCAAGGAAAGCCAGTTCATAAACTGCACGAACAACGGTCATCTGACAGGCCCTAACGGACGAAGCGGAGGAATCCTCGCTTCCATCCAGGGAACCGAAAAGGCCGGCAACAAGGTCACCATCAGCAAGTGCGTGAACGCCGGTCTCATCGAGGACAATTACCTTGATTATGACGGCTACACCAACGCCAAGAGAATAGGCGGAATCATCGGTGGCTCAGAGGCCGCTGACGTCACTGTGGAGTCCTGCGTCAACAGCGGGAACATATTCTCGCACACAGGATGCCGAGTAGGCGGATTCGTTGGCCACTTCAAGGGCGGAATCATCACCGGATGCTCCAACACCGGAATCATCCTCAGCCACATCACTCCGCAGGCGGAGGATCACAGCGGCGGAGACGGCCCGGGTTGGGCGGCAGGCTACTGCAACATCAAGATCTCCGGCTGCACCCGTGGCGGAAAGGTCGGCGAGTGGGCTGACTTCAAGAGCAATCCGGAAGGCGCTCCGGACGCGACGATCTACAATGCCTACGGCTACCAGAACTCCAAGTATTTCAACGCTTCTGACAACCAATAAAATGAAGACAATGAAAAGATTAACGAATATATTGCTGTCGGTTCTGATGATGGTTTCCGCCTTCACCGGGTGCGGTTTCGACGAGGATCCGCTCCAGAACAGGCTCAATAACATCAAGAACAGGATCGCGGCTCTTCAGTCCAGGATCGATGAGGCCAACAAACAGGTCGAGACCCTCGGGCTGCTGACATCAGGCAATGTCGTCACTTCCATCGACAAGAACAGCGACGGAAGCTATGTGCTGACCTATCTGGACAGCAAGAACGAGGAAAAGACCGTTGTTGTGGCGGCTATGGACCAACTGCTCAACGTTCCTGTGGTCGGAGTGCGCAAGGACGAGAACGGTCTCTATTACTGGACCGTCACCGCCGGTGGCGAGACAAAGGACATCACGGTTGACGGGCAAAGCGTCCCGGCCGCCGGCAGGACTCCGGTCATCTCCACCGATGAGCAAGGCTACTGGACCGTGGACGGAAAACGCATTCTGGATTCGGCCGGCAATCCGATAGAGGCCGCCGACGGAAGCGCGTCCATCCTCAAGTCTGTCACAAAGGATGCCGAGGGGAATCTCTCGATCACCCTCGGAGACGGTTCACAGATCACCATACCAGTGCAGAACTCTCTGAACCTCAGCCTTTCCACATCCCTGAATCTCACCATAACCAATCTCGGACAGGAACTGAAGATCGGTTATGATGTCACCGGAAGCAAGGCTGACGAAGCCATCGTGGCGATCGCCGAGGCCAAGTCCGTGAAGGCCAAGCTTGACAAGACCGCCAAGGAGGTCAGCGTCTCTTTCGACAGCGACTTCTCTTCCGGCCATCTCATTATGATGGCCACGGATCTGGACCAGGCAACGGTGCTCAGGCCGGTGTTCTTCAACAAGGCCAAGGAGACCAAGATCCTCATCAGCACGGCTGACGAGCTTGTGGCGTTCGCCCAGAATGTCAACGCCCAGGACGGAACAGAGAACATGGATATCTATCTTGAGAAGGACATCGACCTCTCCTCAATCAAGGACTGGACACCTATCGGCAACGGAACATTCTCCGGAACAGCCGTCAGCGGAGCGGCCTTCAAAGGCACTTTCCACGGCCAGAACCACACGATCAAGGGTATGAATATCATCGTGCCGGCAGACGCCGCGAAAGGTGCCTCCTACGGCCTTTTCGGAGTGCTTGACGGAGCGACTGTCAAGGATCTTGACATAGGCGAAGGATCATCGATCACTTCATCCGCCAAGCTTCTGACTTGCGGTGGTGCCATAGCCGGATCCGTAGTGAACTCAACTGTCGATCATTGCACCTCATCGGCTTCGTTCGACATTTCCGGAGGAACGGACAACATCAGCCAGAGGTTCGGAGGAATAGCGGGTTCTGTATATTCCGCCGGAGAGGTCATCGCGCAGGTCACCAACAGTTCCAACTTCGGAATATTCAAATCTGTCAACACCACCAACAGCAAGAACGGCGGCACGGCCTTCTCCATCGGTGGCGTGGTAGGTTACGCCGAGTCAGCGTCATCAGCCCTTCGTGTGATGATCAAGGGTTGCGACAACTACGGTGCGATGAACGTGCAGGCCTCCCGCAACGCCGGAGTCGTGGCAACGCTTAACAAGAATGCCACGGTCGAAAGCTGCAAGAACTTCGCTGACATCACCAACACGGACATCAAGGCCTCCAACACACGTGTGGCCGGTATCGTCTCTGCGTTGAATGCCCAGACCTCGGCTATCAACTGCGTCAACAAGGGCAAGATCACATTCGCTGTCGCAGGAAACACCACGAAAGGCTACGCCGCCGGAATCGTCGGTCAGACCAACGACAACTCCAACGTGGTTGAAGGCTGCGAGAACTATGGTGAGATCCGCTCTGACATATTCAATGCGACTGACGCGACGAAGAGGTTCATCGCCTCCATCATCGCCAACACTAACAACAAGACCATCACCATCAGGAACAACAAGGTCGGTGGCAAGGTGGGACCATATTCAGATGAAAGCAAGGTTGTTGCAATCACCGCCGAGAACTTCGCCGACTGGATATTCTTTACTCCTAAGACCCAGCCGTCGATTGTCTCAGGCAACGAGTTCGCAGGTGAGGTTCTGACAAAGGGCATAGCGTCCGCTGATGATTTCGTGGAGTTCGCCGCCGCTGTCAACGCCGGCGCGTCCCTTGAGAAATGGCAGGATGCGGCGGGAGGAATCAACCTGCTGAATGATATTGATATGTCTTCCGTAAAGGATTGGACTCCGATCGGTAACGCCACTTTCGCCGTTGTCAGCAACAAGCTGACCGTGACTGGTCCTATGTTCACAGGCAGGTTAAACGGTCAAGGCTACAAGATCCGTAACTTCAAGGCTGTCAGCAAGGTGGCCGAGACCGGAGGCACATTCGGACTGTTCGGAGTGATCGGTCCGGGATCCGTTGTCGAGAACTTCATCTTCGAGTCCAGCTGCTCGCTCACTGTACAGTCTCCGGCCAAGAGCACTTCCCACGGCCTGATCGCGGGACTTCTCTACGACGGAACCGTGCGGGATGTTCACAGCTATGCTCCGATGACGTTCCAGAGCAAGACCGGCGTCAAGAACGCCGCCCAGTTTATGGCTCTGATCGGCTACGTGTTCACCCAGAACGCAGAGGTCACCATCGACAGCGTTGACAACTTCGGAGAGATCATCGCCGAGAACGCTGACGGAAACGATCAGGGAGGCGCGAACGCCTTCCATATAGCCGGAATCGTGGGTTTCTCCACCGCCACGGTGGACACCCAGCATTTTGTCACCATCTCCGACTGCTCCAACGAGGGGAATATGACCTCCGCCACCTGCCGCACCTCCGGCATCTGCGCGGCCGCCAACCGCAGGACCAAGATGGTGAACTGCATCAACAAGGGCAACCAGCTGAACAGCTGTCCTGGTCCTGACAAGGGACGAATCGCCAACATCGCCTGCAACGTGGCCAACGTGTCCTCGATGACCGGGTGCGTCAACTACGGCGACATCATCTCCACCACCAGCGCCAGAACTGCCGGCATCGCCAACCTCTCCAACAACTGCGAGTTCACCAACTGCGCCAACTACGGTAACGTACAGTCAGACAACAAGTACCGTGGTCTGTTCTGGGCCTACAACAACGGCCTGGCATCGTGGAGCAGCTGCGTCGCCGGAGGCACCGTCGGAACCTACAACGACGGCAAGGGCGTGGCCGATGAATATACCGACGCGGCCAAGGTGAACTACCTCGGTGTCCAGGGAGCCAGCAAGACAACCCTGAACGACATCACATACCTCATCGGAGTCAAGGATCCTGAGCCGCCTGTAGAGTCGAACGCCAAGCTGAAGATCCTCTTCATCGGCAACAGTTTCACCAAGGACGCTGTCGAGCATATTCCAGGGCTCCTCGCGGCGGCCGGAATCAAGGACATCAAACTCTACCACATGTACTATGGCGGACGGCGTGTCTATGAATATAACGACGGCTACACATCCTCTGTTGACTATCATTGCTACAGATGCGAGAACGGGGCGACATCCTGGACTGATGTCACCGGCCACAGCCTGCACGAGATCGTCTCCAGCGACAAATGGGACATCGTGACCATTCAGGAGCACACCGGACGCGCGGTGGCGTGGGACTGGACCGCAAGCCAGAAATCGGCGTTCCAGGGCCTTGTGGACAAGATAAAGGCGGACTGCCCGGACAAGACTCCGGACTTCTATTTCATAATGTCACAGGCCTACCACGATATGAACAAGATCGCCACGGCCGACCGGGGACAGATCAACTTCACGACCACGGAGGAGATGTACAATGTCATCGTCGGGATGACCAAGAAGTTAATGGCCGACATCCCGTTCAAGGATGTGATCGCCACAGGCACCTGCCTCCAGAACCTCAGGACATCGGATCTGAACAACGGGATGTGCCTCACCCGTGACGGCTACCATATGGACTACGGGATCAGCCGTTACGCTGCCGCCTGTATGGTCTTCGAGAAACTCATCTCCCCGTCGTTCGACAACGTGAAGCTTGACAAGAACACCTACAGGTACGGCAATTCCAGCACGACATCCGGCAGTTACTCGACCCCTGTCACCGATGCCAACGCCCCTGTGGCCCTTCAGGCCGCCCGTTACGCCCTGCAGACACCTTATCAGGTCACGTCAATGAAATAATGACCGTGGCGGATAACTGTCTATCCATCAAGCATTAAAGCGATCACCTTCAGATTATTTTCCCTGAAGGTGATTGTTTTATTATCTGTTTATCAACAAGTTATCCGCCACATCAAAAAAGGATGGAACCTAAGCGGGTATATTCATTAGCATTTTATTAATTTTGCATATCAGAGAATATTAAAACAAGAATATTTATGCGTAAGAAATTATTTGTCGCGGTCATCGCGGTTATCGTCTCGGCGCTGGCTTTCCCGGCGGCGGGGCGCGATCTGAAGATCCTTTACTGGAACATCCAGAACGGAATGTGGTCCGACCAGGGAAACAATTATGACAATTTCGTGGATTTCGTCAAGTCCGAGGATCCGGACATCTGTGTCTGGTGCGAGGCCGAGTCCCGTTACTTCACGGATTCCGGTGACAGGATCGAGAACTGTGAGGATGCCTATCTCCCTTGGAACTGGGATATTCTTGCGAAACGCTACGGACACAACTATGTGCTTGTCAGCGGCAAGAGAGACACTTTCCCGCAGGTGATCACCTCAAAATACCCTATCCGTATAGTCAAGAGGGTCAACGGCAACGGTGATGATGTCATTGTTGTCCATGGAGCCGGAGTAGCTCAGGTGGAGGTCGGCAACAAGACCCTCAACATCGTCACCATCCACTCATGGCCGTACAAGTACACATATATGGCTGATGACAAGAAGGCAAGTACCGAACGCAAGGAAGGAGCCATGTTCAGAGCCAAGGAAATGGAATATATCTGCCAGCAGACCATCGAGAGCGTTCCCGAGGCGGCTTCGCAGTACTGGATGATGCTCGGGGATTTCAACGCCAGATCACGTGTGGACAACCACGTTTACAAGATGGCCGAGGATGACAAAGATTTCCTCGTGCACGACTACATCAGGAACAACACTCCGTACATCGACATCATTGAGAAGTTGTACCCTAATGATTTTCAGCCAACTACACTTTCCGGGAAAAGAATTGACCTCGTTTACATGACCGAGCCTCTTTTCAAGAAGGTCCGTTCCGCGGAGATCATCCGTAGCGGTTTCGCAAAGTCTGTCCGTGATCCGCGCAAGATCAAGGGCTTCTGCAAACCTTCCGACCACTACCCGATCCGTGTGGAGCTGAAATTTTAGATCTACGGGCATTTGGTCCATAGACGGCATTGCCTTGCAGTGGTTACTCTGCACGATTGTAGTTACCTCACTGCCTGTCTTTCTGGGTCATAAGTAAGAGGCAAGTTATTTTTACGGTTACTAAACCTGCAAAGAGAACCTCTAACCTGAATTTTTCACGTTACAAAAATTCAGAACAGAGGTTCTCTTTGCTTATAAAGTTTCTGTTATAAGGTTTCTGTCACTTCGGCAGGCTCAGTGACCATACTAGTTCTGGGACCGCTGAATATGATCAATAACAAAACCACCCGGCCGCTTTGATGGTTGGTGAGTTTGCCGAACCACAGCGACCGGGCGGTTTGAATATTCAAAAAACTAAAGTTTTCTAAGAAGGTTGTTCATGTTGACTTCCTTGTCGATGATGGTGCGGAGCTCGGCGATCGGAACCCTTTTCTGCTCCATGGTGTCGCGCTCGCGGATGGTGACGCAGTTGTCATTCAGCGAGTCGTGGTCAACGGTCACGCAGAACGGCGTGCCGATGGCGTCCTGGCGGCGGTAGCGCTTGCCGATGGAGTCCTTAGGATCGTACTGGCAGTTGAAATCGTACTTGAGATCGTTCATCACCTCCTGAGCCTTCTCCGGCAGGCCGTCTTTGTTAATCAAAGGCAGCACGGCCACCTTGACAGGGGCAAGCGGCGCCGGGATGCCCAGCACGACGCGGGTTTCGCCGTTCTCAAGCTGCTCGACCTTGTAGGAATGGCTCAGCACTGCGAGGAACATTCTGTCCACACCGATGGAGGTCTCCACGCAGTAAGGAACGTAGCTCTCGTTGGTCTCGGGATCGAAGTACTGGATCTTCTTTCCGGAGAGTCTCTGATGGTTGCCGAGGTCGAAGTCGGTACGGGAGTGGATTCCCTCCAACTCCTTGAAACCGAACGGGAAATTGAACTCGATGTCGGTCGCGGCGTTGGCGTAGTGGGCCAGTTTCTCGTGATCGTGGAAACGGTAGTTCTCGGCACCCATCCCGAGGTTGACGTGCCATTTCATGCGGTTCTCCTTCCACTTTTTGAACCACTCCATCTCGGTGCCAGGACGGCAGAAGAATTCCATCTCCATCTGCTCGAACTCTCTCATTCTGAATATGAACTGTCTTGCGACGATCTCGTTTCTGAACGCCTTTCCGATCTGGGCGATACCGAAAGGAATCTTCATGCGGCCCGTCTTCTGGACGTTGAGATATTCAATGAATATTCCCTGTGCCGTCTCCGGACGCAGGTAGATCTTGTCGTCCGCCTCGCCGGTGTTGCTGATCTGGGTAGAGAACATCAGGTTGAACTGACGCACGTCGGTCCAGTTCTTCGTGCCGGAAATCGGATCCACAATGTCGCAGTCAAGGATGATCTGCTTGTACTCCTTGAGGTCGTTGGCCTGCTCGGCTGCAACATAACGGTTGTGAACCTCGTCATATTTCGCCTTCTCCCTCAGAATGTTAGGGTTAGTGGCGCGGAACTGCTCCTCGTCGAAGGCATCTCCGAACCTCTTGCGGCCCTTCTCGACCTCCTTGTTCATCTTCTCCTCGATCTTGCCGAGATAGTCCTCGATCAGATTGTCGGCGCGATACCTCTTCTTGGAGTCCTTGTTGTCGATGAGCGGGTCATTGAACGCCGCCACGTGGCCAGATGCCACCCAAGTCTTAGGGTGCATGAACACGCAGGAATCAATGCCGACGATGTTCTCATTCAGCCTTGTCATAGCGTTCCACCAGTACTGCTTGATGTTGTTCTTCAGCTCGACGCCCATCTGGCCATAGTCATAGACCGCGGCCAGTCCGTCATAAATCTCACTTGACGGGAATATGAACCCGTACTCCTTGCAATGTGCCACCAGCACCTTGAACAATTCGTCCTGTGTCATAGTATTGTTGTACTTTAAAAATTCTCAAAGTCATCTGAATATGCCTCGGCAACTCCCCCCTCTTCCGGCGACCACGTACCGGCATATTCCATAACGCTCACTAAAAACTTACAAACTTACATATAAATCTGCGATTTTTACGCCCGTCCCATAAGAAAGAAACAGTTTTTTAGAGGAAATATACACATTTTCACGCAAGAATCATCGTGACGGAAACACGTCACTTGCGCACCGACGCTTGCCACGCCACTTGCCATCATTGCTACGCTTCCTCTCCTGGGCCTCCTCTCTTCGCATCTCAGTGCGATTTGTCCACCCAAAGCACCGTTGCGCCGGACATACCGTGCCTTTTAGCCATTTTGTCCGGAGATCGCAGCCTTTCACCGGACAAATAAGGAGCGTCTAGTCCTGAAAAAAGTTTTTTTTGGTAAACTTTTTTTCAGGATGACACAGAGGGTGGGGGGTCGTGGCAGATAACCTATTATTTATCAGTACTATAAGCAAACTCGTGGTACGAAAACCGACACTACGAGTTTACTTATTAAGCTTATTATCAACCCATTAAGTGCCACACCACCCACTTGCCATCGATCCCGTATCAAGCGTTATTGTACTGCCGATTGACCCAGAGCCAGAGGAACTTGTCTGGGATGGAATATTCCTTCAAATCAACGGTGATGATGTCTTCCTTGAGGAGTTTGCGGATGGCGGCATTGACAACGCTGGCGGTGGATAACTGGTAGCGGTTAATAAAAGCGGACGTGTTGACATTACGCACGCGCGCCTCGTTCGCGATGGCGGACAGAACTCGTTTTTGGTTTTCTGTCAGGCTAGACATCAGCTCGGCGAATTGAACCTCATTCATCAACAATATGTTGTCAATTGACATCCGTATCACGTCAATAGAGCACTCCTCTCCCCTATCTATCGACGCGAAAGCCTCATTAAAGACACGTTGCATGTAATAAGTATATCCTTCAAACAAGTCATAGACGTACTCAACCACCGCTTTGGCTATCCTCTTGCCATATTCATTGAACATCTTCCCGACAAAATCTGAGTAAATGTCTTTATCGAGAGCCTTCAGTTCCAATGGGTCAGCACTTTTATAGAAAGGACGAGCCGGGGACTGAAACATCGCGCTCATAATGCTCCTCTTGCTTCCCGCAAACACGAAATGGCAGTTCTTCATTTTCTGAATATGCCCGCGAAGGAGAGCTTCGATGTTACCATCCTCATATTCATTTATTTGCTGAAACTCATCAATCGCGACGAGGCACGGCTTCCCCGCATTGTCGAGGTAATTGAATATCTCTTCCAATGTGAACTCCGGCCGCTGAATATCCCCAAGGCTCACACCGAACGATGGCTGTCCGGTAACGGAATCGTAGGTTATCTTGCCTTGAAGCGACTTCAACGCACTTACGAGTTTATCAAGGACTTTTTTTCCGGCAGGCTGTAACGCCCTGAACACTTCCTTACCCAAAAAGAAAGTGAACTCTCTGAGACTTGTAGTGTGCAGAATATCAACAAAAAACGTGTAGTAAGAACGTTTGATTTCCTCCCGCTCGAACACGTGCGTTATCAACCCCGTCTTGCCCATTCTGCGAGGCGAGAACAGAACCACATCATTCCCGTTCATCAATGATTTTGCCAACCTCTGCGTCTCGCTGACTCTGTCACAGAAACATTCATCTGGAATATACCCTCTGGTTATAAACGGATTATGAATTGTTTTCATAACGAGCTACATTTTTAGCAAAAATAATTATCCGTTTTGAATAATCCAAATCAAATAATCCATTTTGGAAAATTTTAATAAAGAAAACCACAACTCTCTCAACGCCAGTCTCAGACCATTTCAGACAGAATTTTACAACTCACAACAGGATTCTATATTGTCATGGTTGGATCATAGTGCTTCACTCTGCTTATAGCTTAGTATTTGTAAACACCAGTTATTGAAGATTCAAGTCAATACACTCCAAGACGATTGACGGCTGGGCTGAGGCTTAAATTTCAGTCCACTACTCGCATCATCATTCTTACGCAACTCGAAACAGCTAAGGGCGGTACTCCTAAAAAAGAGATGGTGGAGAAGTATAAACTCGAGAAACTGACCGACAAATACTATTTCTTCAAGTAATCTACCTCATTTCGATTGCTTTCTGCATCATTTTTCTTTGTTTTGATGCAGAAAATTCGTTTTTGAGGCAGAAAAACACTATCTTAGCCCTGTAAACCATACGCGCTATGCACGAATTTGATTTCATAAACCGCCCCAAAGAACTTCTCACGCCGGAGGTCGTGGCTCTGATGACCCGCCTCCACGAATGCCGCGGCCGCCAGGAACTCTTCATCGAGGCCGAGCCTGATGTGCTCACAGCCCTGCTGGAGGTCGCCAAAATCCAGAGTACCGACGCATCCAACCGCATCGAGGGCATCTATACCTCTGACGAGCGCCTAAAAGCCATCGTTCAAGAAAAGGTCCAGCCCCGAAACCGAAACGAGGAAGAGATCTCCGGCTACCGCGACGTGCTGGCCACCATCCACGAATCCTACGAACACATCACCCCGCGCCCCAACAGCATCCTCCAATTGCACCGGGACCTCTATTCCTTCAGCAGCAGCGCCGTAGGTGGTGTATATAAAAACTCGGACAACATCATTGCAGAGAAGCACGCCGACGGCACGGAAACAGTCCGCTTCCTCCCGGTCCCTGCCTTCCAGACGGCCGATGCCATGCTGAACCTCTGCACCAGATACAATGATGCCATCGAGGCCGCAACCTATAATCCGCTGATCCTGATGCCGATATTCATCCTGGACTTCCTCTGCATCCACCCGTTCAATGACGGAAACGGCCGCATGAGCCGCCTTCTGACGCTTCTCCTCCTGTACCGCGCCGGATTCATTGTGGGCAAGTACATCAGCATCGAGATGCTCATCGAGAAGAGCAAGGACTCCTATTATGAAGCGCTGCAGGCCAGTTCCCAGGACTGGCACGAGGACAGAAACAACTATCTTCCCTTCCTCAAGTACATGCTGGGGGTCGTGGTTAAGGCCTATAATGAATTCGAGAACCGTGTTGAGCACCTTCGTTATCGCAAGATATCCAAGCCTGAGCGCATCAAGGCCATCATCGAGCGCACTCCTGGCAAGATCACCAAGAAGGAGATATCCCAGACCTGCCCGGACATTAGCCTCACCACCATCGAGCGCACCCTGTCCGACCTTCTTGCCGCCGGTTACATCGAGAAGACAGGAACCGGCAGGGCTACGGCCTATGTAAAGAAATAATCCGGTATCGGCCCTGCGGATCTTCCATCTCCAGCCGCCTCGCCCGGGAATTCGAAGGCAGGACATTCGCAACTCACTGACAGTAGCGAGGTTAATCCTCGCGGATTCGGGGTACTGACGGTCGCGCTGGCAATGTCGCTCCAGGGCGATCATGCTCTCCCCTTTGGGGAGCCGGAGGGGCATAAACCAGCGCAAGTCTGTGGCCGGCTTGTCCGGTCACAGTTTTGCGACCGCTTATCTTTGATTTGCGCGTCAGCGGGTGTGCTTTCCTGACCGGCTTGCCGGGCTGGAGGGATCTAATAAACCATTCCGACAATCTGCATGCGGATTTGCTGGCTGCAGACTGTCGGATGACCACCTCCCGACTAGCCAGCGACTGGATTACTATCTCATCTGAGACTCATCAAGTACTATTTGGTGGTATCCAGCTTGCAACTAATCCTTATTATTTGTCCTGATGCCTTGTCCACTGTCCACGTGCAAAGTCGGCGTGGAAGATCTGGACAAAGAGGACGTGGTGATTCTTCGGCAATTCATCATTTATCTGTATCTTTGTGCATTTCGAACGGATTAAGAGTAATTCTCTATGGGCATTCATGACATTATAGATAAATACACTGACCCTAAGTGTACTGCTTCCTTCGATACTCTGTATTACTATGCTCCTATTTCTACTTTCCTGAACGGGATTCTGCTTGATGGGAAAATCTCGCTTTGGGCTGGACATGTAGATTACATGGAGGACAAAATGGAGTTTGAGAAGGGCATGAGCATTATCCGCTCAATCTCTGAAATGGACCAAGCCTATACTCTAACCATAGAAAAGAGTATTAAGAATCGTTTCCCGTTCCAACTCTCTTTGTCAAGAGCCAAGGATTGTTATCCTATGTGGAAGGTATACGGGCACGGAGAACTCGCCGTTATGTTGATTCTTGATGGGAAACTGATTCGAAACGATTATCCACATATCGCTCCTTGTATTTATGAGGATTCCGAAGAATACTGTACTATCCGAAGTTATATAATAGGGAAGGATTGGTTGAACGCTAAAGGGCAGCCAAAGACTAATCGGATTGAATTCTTTATTGCTCAGTTCCCCTTCCTCGCAAAAGACAAGCATTATAGTTATGAGCAGGAGGTGCGGATCTTCCGGGAAGTGAAGAATGACGACAAACTGAATTACAAGGTTTCAGGCAATCTGGTCAAACCGTTCAAGAGCCTTGAGTTTTCCAAAGAAGTGTTAAAGGGCGTTATGGTTAGCCCCTGTTCAGATGAGGAGTTTAATCTGAATAAGAAGGCAATTACCTTGAAACTGATTGAGAAAGGATTTACCAACCTCCACTATGCCAGTCCCTTTTATGAGGATAGCATTGTGCAATCCGAGATATTAATTCGTCAATAACGACACCAGATGAAGACAATATCGTGTTGTTTGGGAATCAGATCGAAAGTTCCTAACTTTGCACGTACATCAAGAGTGCCCCTTGAGGACCACCAGATGAGCAGCCAGAAGCCACGGTGGTAAAGTGATGCGGATGTTCAATCAAAAAAAGTCTGTATCATGGACAAAAATCAATTCTTCAAGAAGAACAGAATGCGTCCGTCCGAGGAGCAACGTCTGCTCACCAAACCCTTCTATAGTAATGCGAATGTCATCTGCCAGCATTTCGATGACAGGAAGGACATTGATCAGTTCTATTTTATCCCTCTCTATCTGGAGATGACCTACGCTATCAGCGGCATACCTGCCGAGCTGGCTCCTGATCCGGTATGGCTATGCTTATTCATCCCGAACACTCTAAATCATCCGGAGCTATACCAGTACAAGTGTCCAAAAGTGCGGCAAGACGGAACTACCTATCCATTACGTAGGCTCTCCCCTCAGCGGCCGCGTGGATCTGGAAGGTTATTGCGGTTGGAAAGGCTTCGAATCTGTCTCCGGATGGTTCGTCCGGGGCGAGGCCTTGTGGGAACAGTTGGCAGCCGACAAACTCCTGCACGCAAAGTACAAGCTGTTTCATCTCAACGTGGAACCGGAGACCATTAATGAACTCCTGGCGCGGGTGATCAGGTAAAAGAATTGGGGCCGCCTCCCCGACTACAGGGAAATGGCCTTAATAAAATGCAAACTGTAGAACAATAGGTCGTAATACTAACGTGCAGCGGATAAAATAACGCAGAATGGTTCCATTTGCTCTTTTCCCAGATTGAAAAAAAATGTATTTTTGCATACTATTGTGGGCAAAAGCGGGAATAAGATCCCACTAAAAAGCGATTATGCTTTCATTAACGACAATCTAAAAATTGTGGTATGGAAAAAGAAACAGAACAAAATGTTTGGCTAAAAGGTAAGCATTATGTTGATAGCATTCGCAGTTTGTACTACGGTGCGACACCTGATGTTATCGCCAATGTATATCCCCTGTGGAAAGATGTGTTTATTGAAGTGCATGGCAATCTAGATAGTCAAAGGAAGGTAGACTTGGTTGCTCTATCTGAAGAATATGGCATACATCTTAACAGTGCAGAAGATCTCTTCAAACTCTTGTTCTGCCTCGAAACTTATTATTCGATTATTTTACGTCTATTGGTCTCCAAAAAAATACTTGGCTGCAGCGTTTTTTCGTTCGATGTTTTTGATGACTCCTTTTATAAGAGACTCGGGGTCATCAATTATACCTGTCCGGCTTATTACAATTGGTTTTCCAGTCTTTCATCATTTGTAAACCATATCCCTGAAATAGAGAATGGACTTTCTTTTTCTTACGAAGACAATGAACGGGATATTATAAGTGGTATTTTTGAAAGTGTTTTCCCAAAAGAAGTACGACATAGCCTCGGAGAATTCTATACTCCATATTGGCTGGCCAGCTATGTTATAGATACTATAACGAAAGGCGATGATACCGCTTATGACAAAATATTTATTGATCCGACATGCGGTTCTGGCACATTCCTTATTGCATTGATTAACAAATACAAAGAGCCTTCTAAAAATCAGGTGTTTAATTCAGTTTGTGGTATTGATATTAATCCCCTTACCGTATTAGCAGCTAGAACTAATTATCTACTCTTGTATTTGAACGAGTATTGTCTTAATAAACAGAAACCCATAACAATCCCTATCTATCACTCTGATATTATTTGTGGGCAAGGTATGTGTGACAACCTGTTTTTCGAAGCAGATAACGACTATGACGAAGTGCCGAAAACATCCTTTGATTATGTTGTTGGAAACCCTCCGTGGGTTAATTGGGAGTACCTACCTGATACTTATCGACAGAAGTATTCCTATCTTTGGCAACATTACGGACTCTTCGAGAGAAAGGGATTAAACTCCAATTTTATTAAAGAAGATATTTCCGTATTACTGACCTATGTTGCAGCAGATAAGTACTTAAAGCAGAACGGTAAGATTGCATTCCTACTTAAGGAGACTCTATTTAAGTCCATTAAACAGGGAGAAGGATTCAGAAGATTTGAAATTCTTCCCTCTGGTTGCCCACTAGAAGTACAACGTGTAGATGATCTGTCGGCGGCTAATCCTTTCAAAGGTGCTGTAACAAGAACTGCGATTTTGTATGCGACCAAAGGAATAAAGACTAAATACCCTGTCAATTACTTCTCGTGGCATGCAAAAAATAAGAAGAACTTTAAACAGGAAGGGTGCTTTAAAATCGAAGATTTTTTTGAGCAAACATTACTTCTGGCAAGGCCATCTGTAAAAGATGTTATTAACTCCGGTTGGATTACCGAGGATGAAAGCAAGCAGTATCAGTCAGAACTAGTGCTTGGTAAGAATGATTACACTGCCCGAACAGGCACCTTTACCGGTGGCGCAAATGGCATTTTTTGGTTGGAAATCTTATCTGACACAAATAATACTGTTCAAGTAAGGAATATTGTTGCAAGAGCTAAAAATAAAGTTAAAATAGTAACAAAGGACGTTGAAAAAGAATTCGTATTTCCTTTTATGACCGGAAGCGAGCTAGAGTTCTGGCATTACAGTTACTCTAAATACATATTATGTCCCCACAGCAAGGATAGCAAGATGTATCCTATTTCGAAAGAAGAATTACATCGATACCCTTTATCAGAGGCATATTTCTCTGACTTCAAAACAGAATTAGAAGAAAGAAAAGGATTCACTAGTTTTGATCAAGAGATCCATAAACAATTCTACTATACATTGCAACGTATAGGTGACTACACGTTTGCACCTTATAAAGTGTGCTGGCGATATATCTCTAAATCATTTACGCCCGCAGTAGTTGAGTATTGCGAAGACCGTTACCTCGGTAATAAGAACATTGTCTGCAATGAGAAAATAATATTTGTTGGATTGAATAACAGAGAAGAAGCTTACTATCTATGCGGAATCATTAGTTCCTCTTATTACAGAGAAACCATTGAAAACTACATGGTTGGCACACAAATAACACCGGGTATTATTAATAAACTAAATATCCCGACATTTGACAACATAAATCCATTGCATATGCACATTTCTAACGCCTGCTTCAAAGGGCATCAGAATATTGCTGAAAAGGATCAGTGCTTGGGTATAATTAATGACGCAGTAAAAAGACTTTTAGGCCTTTAATAATGAATACAATTCTTTTTAGATGTATATCCACGCCTTACCCGCGTGGATTTCTTTTCCATCAAACGGCGTCTTATCCGTGAGTTTCACGATATCTTGGCTTCCATACTTTTCAAACATATCGTCTGCCTCTCTATGGGTGTAGAAGTCCATATCAAATCGAATTGCTTTGACTTTTACAATACCCAACTTGTGTAAACGCAGAGCCGCTTTATATAGACTCTTGAGCTGGACAAACGTATCAAAAGCAGGTAACATCTTAAATACGGTATTATCCGGATTCTCGATAAAGCCAACACCATCTACCAACCCCCATAACTCTAACCCCCTATGAGTTCGTTGATTGAATGACATCATTCCCAACTTAACTAAAATTGTTTCCCCGCTCTTATTTACACCATACTGACCAGGATCAGACGTGTGAATTAATCCTTGAGTAAAGATTTTAAGTTGGCCCTGTAAATCCTTGATGATAACATCAAAGCTCCAAGTTGTTCTTTCATCTCTATGAGACAAATCAAACGTATCTTTTTTGACGTTTGGATCATCTGCGCTCATTGGATTAATATGCTTATTCTCGGGCAAAAAGCTGACTCCTAACTCGGCCAAGAGAATTGCAAACTGCTGTTCAGCCCCATGACCTCTTCTTTTGGTCTCTGCTTGCTGAACCTCCTTTGGCGCGATCAGAGAATCGACAAATGCAGGTAGCTGTTCAAATTCCAGAGACTTTAAAGCATTTAAAATCGAGAATAACCCTTTAGAAATCAGATAATCGGCAATAATATCCGCTGCTACCTTCCCTTGTTGATCATCTCGAGTTAGTAATCTCTTAAAGAATGGGATTTGGTGCTTCTGGAGATCATAAAGCGTATACCCTAAAATATTTGTCGATGATTCTGGAGTAGGCTTTTGCTTACCAAACTTATAGCTCAGTTCCAAATACATTCGCTTATCAGAAACCCCAACAAAAGCCCGCAGTAAATCAACCGAATCAGGATTGTTAACCAAAACCTGACGAATATAATCTCTTTTCAAGTCATCATCAGGGTACCCATCAACTATTTCTCTTAACAGATCAATGTCAATATTCCTTTCGACTTGACCAAAAATAGGTATTTCCTGTTGATCTGAAACATGGAACCAGTATTCAGATCTTAAATTGTCCGTAACTCCCATAATAATAGAATAGTCTAAAGTAGAGGATTTATTGTAAAAGATCACATATATCAACCTTCAAAGCGTTGGCTATTCTTTCAATATTACACAATGTAATGTTCTTTTCTGCTCTTTCAATCATTCCAATATAGGTACGATGAACCCCAGCAAGTTCCGCGAGTTGCTCCTGGGAAAATTTAAGTTCCTTACGCTTTTCTTGAACGTTCTTCCCGAACTTCAAAAGAATCGGTTCCTTACTCATTATTTGTTGTTCTGTGAAAAGATATTACAAAGATATGAATGCTAATCATAGTTATCAACATACTATGATTAGCATTTACCAGTGACAGGGTTCAGATATGTTATCGAGCAAAATCAAATCACAGCCAATAAGGACTAAGGGTAATCACCGCCGTTAAATTTAGAACTATCAATAATATACAGAAAAAGAATAAAAGAGGAATACATATTCACCGGAGCCAAATAGTCCAACGTCTAAATGGTTCCCAAAGATTCTACAATAAAATGGGATCGGGTCCGATGGCATTATTATCATAGTGCCACAACCTATATCAGTGCTGTCAATGAATTAAAAATCCGTTTGACAGCGGGAAGATATATTGTATCCATCTATTCGATTATGGGAGAGGCGTGCCTGATGAACATCCGGTTGAAGTACGAGTCTCAAAATATACCACTCTGAATGGTAATCTGATACCAGATGAAGGTTTGAGAGCAAGATATCGTTTCATAAATGTGGTAACGACAACCAAAATATGGTAATGCAGTTCAAATGACAAAAATGTCCCTTTTTAAACCGAGTTTTTCATTTTTGTATACCTATAATTCCTGCTTCTCGACTTTGGCCTTG
>OLNW01000234.1_pt1 | contig 71261 bp, 67 predicted proteins | sample 1672121 | NCBI WGS metagenome assembly OLNW01 (sample SAMEA3136648, study PRJEB25190) | human gut metagenome
GAACTAGCCAAACCTAACGCTTGTGGACACTGTGTAAGACTTAGCAATACATTTTTGTATTAGCCAAGCAGTAGTGGTTGAAGCAAGAAGCTCCGACTTCTATAAGTCGGAGTAGTTCACAAAACATAACAGAAAAATTCCGAAAAAACATAGTATAAACACATTAAAAGCACCCCAAAAACGCCGATTTTACGGTATTTTTCGGGGCGAATAAAGATTTTTAAAATGTTTTTATTAAAATACAAAAAAAGGTGTTGACTTTACTTTGAAACTATACTAGAATAACCCTTGTCGTTGAGAGAGATACAAACAACGACACGACAGAAACTTCTAAAGAAGTTCATATTGTCGGGGTGTGGCTCAGCTTGGCTAGAGCGCTTGATTTGGGATCAAGAGGTCGCAGGTTCGAATCCTGTCACCCCGACTTTTATATGCGGGTGTAGTTCAATGGTAGAACACCAGCCTTCCAAGCTGGATACGTGGGTTCGATTCCCATCACCCGCTTTTATGTGTCCATAGCTCAGCTGGATAGAGCAACGGCCTTCTAAGCCGTGGGTCGGGGGTTCGAATCCCTTTGGGCACATTTAAATATGGTGGGTATAGCACAGTTGGTTAGCGCGTCAGATTGTGGCTCTGAAGGTCAAGGGTTCGAATCCCTTTATCCACCCTTCATATTAATAGTGGGCTATCGCCAAGCGGTAAGGCACAGGGTTTTGATCCCTGCATTCGCTGGTTCGAATCCAGCTAGCCCAGTTTGGTATGACCGTATACTACGGGCTCGTAGCTCAGTTGGTAGAGCACTAGACTTTTAATCTAGGTGTCCCGGGTTCGAACCCCGGCGGGCTCATTGATGACTACTACTGCGAGTGGTAGTCTTTTTTTTATCCTAATTTTTAATGTATTATTTTATTTTCCATTTAACAACTAATTGAATATCAATTATCAAATCTCAAAAAGAATTTCCAATAAAGTCATAATTACTACATAATCATAATTGTTATAGAGTTATTTCAAGTCATATCTAATCAATCCTGGATTATTTTTATCCCTCAGGCAGGGTTATATTATTAATCGCATGTCATTACAATACCTGGTATATTGTCTTTCTACTATATCTTTCTACTATATAAAGTATGGATTTAGTATTACAAAGATTTGGCTTAAATATTTCACAGGAATTCAATAACCTTAAATGAATTAATTAAGTCAAAAATATATTATTAAAAAAATGTATTTTTTATTGCAATCGCGCTTGTTCATATGATAATATGAACATATGAACAAGTAATCATATGTTAAGGCAATATTGTCGCGGAGGTTATTATGGATTTTGAACATTCAGATGAAATTGCGAATCTGTTCAAAATGTTTTCAGACAAGACACGAGTAAATATTTTACTTTGTTTAAAAGAAAAAAGAGAGTGCAGTGTTGATGAAATTTCAGAATTACTCGGAATGGAACAATCTGCTATCTCACATCAGCTTAGAATCCTGAGACAGGGAAGACTTGTAAAGCAGAGAAAAGAAGGAAGATATTCTTTTTATTCACTTGATGACCTCCATGTGGAGCTCATATTAAATCTGGGCAAGGATCATGTATGTGAAGACTGTGCTCATGATTAATATTAATGTAACTTTTGTTAACCAATTACTAATTAACTGATTAATTAGTTTATTTATTTTAAGGAGATTTATTATGAAGAAGAAATTTGCTATTGAAGGTATTGACTGTGCTAACTGTGCTGCAAAGATGGAAGATGCAATTAACAAAATTGAAGGTATCAACAGCGCTACAATTAACTTCTTTGCTGAGAAGATTACAATTGACGCAGATGACGCTAACTTCGATGCTTTAGTTGATGAGGCTGAAAAGGTATGTAATAAGGTAGATAAGGGCGTTACTATTAAAAGATAATATAACTACATAAATTTAAAACTAAATATTTAAATATTAGGAGATTAGGCAATGTCCAAAAAACAAAAAAGCTGGCTTGCAAGAATTATTGTAGGCGGATGTATGCTTGCCGTATTGATGATTCTTGAGCATACATTAATGATTCCGGTTGTAGATGTAAATGGCTATAACCTGGTTGCGTTATTCCTGTTTATAGCTCCATTCTTAGTTGTTGGATTGGATGTAGTAATTAAGGCGGTAAGAAACATTTCACACGGACAGGTGTTTGATGAGAACTTCCTTATGCTGATAGCTACAGTGGGAGCCTTTGTTGTAGGAGAATACGAGGAAGGCGTTGCTGTAATGCTTTTCTATCAGGTTGGTGAATTTTTCCAGAATATTGCTGTAGAAAAATCCAGAAAATCTATCAAAGATCTTATGGATATTGCCCCTGAATTCGCAAATGTTGAACGCGACGGTGAAATAGTTACTATTGATCCTGATGAAGTTGAAATAGGTGATATTATTGTTGTTAAGCCTGGTGAAAAGGTTCCTGTAGATGGAATTGTAATCTTAGGTGAATCAACACTTGATACATCTTCACTTACAGGTGAGTCAGTTCCTCGTACAATCAGAGTAGATGATGATATCATCAGTGGATGTGTAAATGTTTCATCTGTTATTAAGATGAAAGCAACTAAGGAATATGATGATTCTACTGTTGCTCAGATTCTTGAACTTGTTGAAAACGCAGGAGCTAAGAAGGGAAAAACAGAGAAGTTTATTACTAAGTTTGCAAGAGTCTATACACCGCTTGTTGTATTAGGTGCTGTCGCATTATTCTTAATCCCATCATTAATAACCGGAGACTGGTTTGAGTGGCTTCAGAGAGCATGTACATTCCTCGTAGTTAGCTGCCCATGTGCGCTTGTTATTTCAGTTCCTCTTGGTTTTTTTGCAGGAATCGGTAACGCATCTAAGAAGGGTATCCTTGTTAAGGGTGGTGTTTACTTAGAGCAGGCTGCAAAGATTAACACTGTTGTATTTGACAAGACAGGTACTCTTACAAGAGGTGTATTTGAGATTACATCAATTAACCCTGTTGAAGGAGTATCTAAAGAAGAATTACTTAGAATTGCAGCTCATGCTGAAGAAATGTCAACTCATCCTATCGCAATGTCAATTAAAAAGGCATATGAGCAGGATGGTAAAAAGGTTGATCTTTCTATAATAGAAGAAAATGAAAATATTGCCGGACACGGTATTTCTGCAAAAATTGACGGTAAACACGTACTTGCAGGTAATGCGAAACTTATGAGTGAACATGGAGTAGAGCATGACTATGTTACAAGTGCAGGTACAGTCTGCTACTTGGCAGTTGATGAAAAATATATCGGTAATATCATAATTTCTGATGTTGTTAAGCCTGAAGCTAAGGAGGCTATTGATAGTCTTCGTGAAAATGGTGTTTCCAACATTGTTATGCTTACAGGTGACAGAAAAGAAGCAGGTGAAAAGGTTGCTGCTGAATTAGGTCTTGATAAGGCTTATACTGATTTACTTCCTGGCGATAAGGTAACTAAGGTAGAAGAGCTTTTAGCTCATGAACATAAGAATGAAAAGCTTGCCTTTGTTGGAGATGGAATTAACGATACTCCTGTTATTGCAAGATCTGATGTTGGTTTTGCCATGGGAGCAATTGGTTCTGATGCGGCGATAGAAGCTGCTGATATTGTTATCATGGATGACGATATCAGAAAGATATCTATAATAAAGAGAATTGCTAAATTTACATTAGGCGTCGTTACACAGAATATTGTATTTGCCCTTGTAATTAAGGTTGCCATATTGATACTCAGTGCAATTGGTTTCGCAAATATGTGGATAGCTGTATTTGCTGATGTAGGTGTAGCTATGATCTGTATTCTTAATTCGTTCAGAGCATTATATAAGAAGTAACCTAATGTAGTGTATATAATGCAAAAATGATTATTTATGATGTTTTATGCCAATAAATTTTGTACAAAATGACAATTTTCTATTGCATTTACAGACAAAAACTATAAAATAGTTACATAATCAATATATATGTATATAAATGTAACTATTGAATTCGTTTGTTCCTGTATTGTTCAGGGAATTGAATTTTAATTATAAAATAATCAACATTATATAAATTATTTATGGGGGAAATGTAATGGCTGATTCAATAATAACTAAAAAAGCAATATCAGACAGTTTTAAGAAAATTCTTAAGGAAAAACCGTTTGAAAAAATATCCGTAGGTGAGATTTGCGAAGATTGCGGTCTTACAAGAAAAAGCTTCTATTATCATTTCAGAGATAAATATGATTTAGTAAGCTGGATATTCAGATATGAATTTTTAGATGAGCATGAACAGTTCGTAGGCTATGAGATGATATGGTTCTTTGATGATTTATTCAGATATTTATTTGACAATAAATCATTCTATAAGAAACTCTTTGATTCAAGCGGACAGAATAGTTTCCATGATACATTTATCGAATCACTTTCTCCATTTGCACGTGGATTAGCAGATGTAGTTCTTCCGGATGCGAAGAGAGGAATTACAGACTGCCTTATAGACTTCTTATGTGAAGGACTTGCTGCAGCTGTTAAGAGAGGCTTAAACAGCGATATAAGTGGTGAGGAGTTTATTGAAGCCACTCATAAGTCAGTAACTGAAACAGTAGTATTTATTCTCGGTTGTCAGTTGGAGTTCTCTAACTCAGAGGAATGATTATCTGATTAGAATATTTTCGACATGATATTCACAGAATAAACACCAATCCGGAAAATATATCTGATTTATATATCAAATTTATAAATATATCTGATTTTAATGTCAGATACGGAAAATATATCTGATTTTTACGTCGGACTGATGTAAAATACAGAAAATTAATAATAAGCACAGACGCGATTAACCTAGATTTAATCACTGTTTGTGCTTATTTTAATACAATTTGACGACAAATCCGGCGAGTTGGTTAAAAATCTAACATTTGTTACAAAAACAAGGTGACAAAGAAAAAATTATGTATACTAAGTTCACAACGGCAGGCATTTGTCTAATGAAATAAAGTGTTTTCAATCATAGAATACAGAACGAGATAAAAGAGAGACATTTAGGAGGGTATTAAAATGGCAAAGATTGATTTTGCACATAAGGCACAAAGAAAAATGTTCGAAGTAGTTCTTGATGCAGCTATCAAGCACTCAGATTCAGATAGAAGAAAAGCTCTTATGCAGCTTGTAGATCTTATTGAAAAGACACTTGGTGATGTTTGGGGACCAGCAGCATACAAGATGTTCAGAGATATTTTCTCAGATCCAGACAGCAAGTGGATGAAGTACGCTAACAACTTACTTGACGATGTACATCCAAACATCATCAAGGGTAAGGGCCTTAACACAGGTCTTGAAGCTGGTTTCAGAGGTTTCCACATTGCTCAGGAACAGAAGAAGAAGCACGGTGTTTCAATTCCATGGTTAGTTCTTGTAGATCCTACAAGTGCTTGTAACTTAAAGTGTACAGGTTGTTGGTCAGCTGAGTACGGTCACTTAATTCAGCTTTCATACGAAGACCTTGACAGAATTGTAACAGAAGGTGAAGAGCTTGGTATCCACGCTTGGCTTATGACAGGTGGTGAGCCACTTATCCGTAAGAAAGATATCTTAAAGCTTGCTGAAGCTCATCCATACAGCTCATTCCACCTCTTCACAAACGGTACACTTATCGATGATGAGTTCTGTGAAGAAGTAGTAAGACTTGGTAACATCGCTCCTTCAATCTCACTTGAAGGTTTCGAAGAAGTTAACGACCTTAGAAGAGGTAAGGGTGTATTCCAGAAGGTTATGCGTGCCATGGATATCATGAAGAAGCATAAGCTCCTCTTCGGTACATCAATCTGCTACACAAGTGCTAACTACAAGACAGTTACATCTGATGAATTCCTTGATATGATCATTGCTAAGGGTGTTAAGTACACATGGTACTTCCACTACATGCCAGTTGGTAACGATGCATCTACAGATCTTCTCCTCACACCAGAGCAGAGAGAGTACATGTACCACAGAGTAAGAGAAATCAGAAAGATGGACGGTGGCAAGCCAATCGTTGCTGTAGACTTCCAGAACGATGGTGAATTCGTTTCAGGTTGTATCGCTGGTGGTAAGTACTACTGCCATATCAACCCTAACGGTGACGTTGAGCCATGTGTATTCATTCACTACTCAACAGCTAATATCCATGATATGAGCCTTCTTGATTGCTTAAAGCAGCCATTATTCAAGACATATCAGGCTAACCAGCCATTCAACTCAAATCACTTAAAGCCATGTCCAATGCTTGAGAACCCAGAGAAGCTTGTACAGATGGTTCACGAGACAGGCGCTAAGTCAACAGACTTACAGTCACCTGAGCCAGTTGAGCACCTTTGCGGTAAGTGTGAAAACTATGCTGCAGAATGGGATGCAACAGCTGATAAGCTTTGGGAAGAAGGACATCTTATAAAAGTTGATTCAGATGAGTACAAAGAACTTCATAAGAATGACTAATTCTTAAATATAATATATAAGTATACAAGCAATACAATTAGCACCATTGTTAGTATATTTAATACAAAAGCCGTTTTATGATTTATTCATAGGCGGCTTTTTTGTGTATTTATAAATATCATACTTAACAAAAATTAGTTTTTATCTAATTTTTCAGATAAAAAAATCCACATATGGGGGTTAAATTATAAAATAAAAATAGCTATAATAAAAAAATTGATAATAGATATGCGGTAATTGCGCTCGTAACTAAGGCTATGGGGTAAATTTGGTTAGAAGTGTCGAAGCGAATTGCAAACATTCGATTTATTTAATGACATCTATTTAACGTTTGGAGAGGGAACATGAATAAAAATGCTCAGAAAACTAAAAACTTCTGGGCATTTTAGTGCAATAATATATTATTTGGAGAGGTGTGTGTTGAATATATTTAAAAAGTTTTTATCCTATTATAAGCCGTATAAAGCAGTGCTTTTCTTAGACTTATTGTTTGCTGGCTGTATGAGTGCTATAGACATAGCATATCCACAGTTTCTTAGACAATTAACTAATACACTATTTTCTGGCGATAAGGATACAATATTATTTTGGTTGCCTACAATAGGAGCAATACTTATTGGTGCATATATATTCCAATCATTTTGTTCAAGATATGTTGCGGCACAAGGACATATAATGGGTGCCAAAATGGAAAGAGATATGAGAAGAGATCTTTTTGATCATTATGAAAAGTTATCATTCTCATATTATGACAAGACCAATACTGGTCAAATGGAAAGTAAACTTGTTTCAGATTTATTTGATATATCAGAAATGGCGCATCATGCACCAGAGAACTTATTTATATCTCTTGTGAAAATTATAGGTTCGTTTGTATTTATATTTGCTATTCAGTGGGAGCTTGCACTTATACTTCTTGCAACAACTGCGGTAATGGCATATTTCTGTGTTAAACAGAATAAGCGAATGAGAGCGACATTTAGAGAGAATAGACGAAAAATAGGCGATATAAATGCCACACTTAAGGACTCCTTATCGGGAATTAGAGTGGTACAGGCATTTGCCAATGAAGATGTGGAAAGAGCCAAGTTCAAAAAAGGAAATGAAGCATTTTTACACTCTAAGGATGATAACTATCACGCAATGGGTTCATTTAAAGCGACTAACACTTTCTTCCAAGGTCTTATGTACGCCCTTACAATAATAGTAGGCGGATTTCTTATTGCAAATGGCAGAATGTCAATCGGCGACATGGCAATGGTTGCACTCTATATAGGAGTATTTGTAAGTCCTATCAACATTCTTGTTGAGCTTACAGAAATGCTACAAAAGGGATTTTCTGGATTTGAGAGATTTATAGAGGTAATACAAACAAAGCCTGAAATAGTAGATTCACCAGATGCGAAGGATATTGCTAATCCACATGGAGACATCGTATTTGATAATGTTACATTTTCATATAATAAAGAAGAAGGTGTGTTAAATGATATATCATTTACAGTGCCATCAGGGTCAAATGTTGCACTTGTGGGACCTTCTGGAGGAGGAAAAACAACAATAACTTCTCTTATTCCACATTTTTATGATATTAGTAGTGGAAGTATTACAATTGGTGGTCAAGATATTCGAGATATTAAGCTTAAGAGTCTTCGTGAGAGTATAGGAATAGTTCAGCAGGATGTGTATTTATTTGATGGAACTATTCGAGACAATATAGCATACGGCAAGGTTGGTGCTACAGATGATGAGATTATGGAGGCAGCAAGACAGGCTGATATAGAAGAACTTATTAATAGTCTTCCGGATGGTCTTGATACTCTTGTAGGTGAAAGAGGAACAAGACTATCAGGCGGACAGAAGCAACGAATATCAATAGCAAGAATATTCCTAAAGAACCCTACTATTCTTATTCTTGATGAAGCAACAAGTGCGCTTGATAATGAAAGCGAACGACATATTCAGGCAAGTCTTGAGAAACTAAGTAAGGGAAGAACAACAATTACAATAGCACATAGACTTTCAACTATTAGAAATGCAGATTGTATCTTAGTTGTTGAAAATGGCAAGATAACATCTAAGGGAACGCATGATGAACTTGCGGTTGGTAGTGGAACATACGCAAGGTATTTTGAACTTTCAAGGGCGTAAAATGGTGATATTTAGTTGAACATTTTAAAAGTATGAAATAATAGAATAAATCCGTATACATTTTACAGGCATTAAGCAACTCTCTAAGGTTGCTTAATTTTTTTTTATAGTATACAATTAAGAAATGCAAAAAAGGAGGATGTCGAGTTATGGGAATGACAATGACTCAGAAAATATTGGCTAAACACGCTGGTCTTGACAGTGTTAAGGCTGGAGATTTAATAGAGGCTGATTTAGATTTAGTTTTAGGTAATGATATTACATCACCTGTCGCTATCAAGGAATTAGCAAAGTTCAAGAACAAAGAGGTATTTAATAAGGATAAGATCGCATTAGTTCCTGACCACTTTGTTCCTAATAAGGATATTAAGTCAGCGGAGCATTGTAAGATGGTTCGTGAGTTTGCCAAGGCAAATGATATTACTAATTATTTCGAAGTAGGACAGATGGGTATCGAGCACGCCCTTCTTCCTGAAAAAGGACTTGTTGTATCTGGAGACGTAGTTATTGGTGCGGACTCACACACATGTACATATGGTGCGCTCGGCGCATTCTCAACAGGTATCGGTTCAACAGATATGGCTGCCGGTATGGCAACAGGTAAGGCTTGGTTCAAGGTACCTGAGGCTATTAAGTTTAACTTAACAGGCGAGCTTCCAAAGTGGGTTAGCGGTAAGGATGTAATTCTTCATATTATAGGTATGATCGGCGTAGACGGCGCTCTCTATAAGTCAATGGAATTCACAGGCCCTGGCGTAGCTACACTTACTATTGATGACAGATTTACTATCGCAAACATGGCTATCGAAGCAGGTGGAAAGAACGGTATTTTCCCTGTAGATGATGTTACAAGAGCTTATATTGCTGAACATTCAGACAGAGAGCCTGTAGAGTATACACCAGATGAAGATGCTGAATACTGTGCAGTATATGATATTAACCTCTCTGAGCTTACACCTACAGTTTCATTCCCTCATTTACCTGAGAATACACATACATTTGATGAAATCGGTGAAATCCCTATTAATCAGGTTGTTATCGGTTCATGTACAAATGGTCATATTCAGGATATGAGAGAAGCTGCTGAAATTATGAAGGGCAGAAAGATTGCTGACGGCGTTCGTGCGATTATCATCCCTGCTACACAGCAGATTTATTTACAGGCCATGGAAGAGGGACTTATTAAGACATTCATCGAATTCGGTGCAGTAGTAAGTACATCAACTTGTGGTCCTTGTCTTGGTGGTTACATGGGTATTCTTGCAGAAGGCGAGCGTTGTGTTTCAACAACTAACAGAAACTTCGTAGGAAGAATGGGACATGTTAAATCAGAAATTTACCTTGCAAGCCCTGCAGTTGCTGCAGCAAGTGCTGTTACAGGTAAGTTATCACAGCCATCTGAGCTTGGATTATAATAGTAGGAGGAGCTAATGGAAGCAAAAGGTTACGCTATAAAATATGGTGACAATGTAGATACAGACGTTATTATTCCTGCAAGATATCTTAATTCATCAGATCCAGCAGAACTTGCATTACATTGTATGGAAGATATTGACAAAGATTTTGTTAATAAAGTTAAAAAAGGCGACATTATGGTCGGCGGAAAGAACTTTGGATGTGGATCTTCAAGAGAGCACGCTCCAATCGCAATTAAGGCATCAGGAATCAGCTGTGTAATCGCAGAGACATTTGCGAGAATATTCTACAGAAATTCTATAAATATTGGTCTTCCTATTATGGAATGCCCAGAGGCTTCAAGAGAAATCAAAGAAGGCGATGAAGTAGAAGTTGATTTTGATTCAGGTATCATCACTGACAAGACAACAGGCAAGACATATAAGGGACAGGCTTTTCCACCGTTTATGCAGAAGATCATCAATGCAGAAGGTTTAATCAATTACATTAATGCCAATAAGTAAGATACCGTATTTAATACCATCGGAGGAATTTATGAACTATACAAGTACCAGAGATAATAAGGTAAGCCTAAGCGCATCAAAAGCTATTTTACAGGGATTATCACATGACGGCGGTTTATTCGTGCCTGAGGTAATGCCTAAGCTTGGTGTATCTCTTGATGCTCTTGTAGATATGAGCTATCAGGAAGTTGCATATGAAGTTATGAAGCAGTTCTTTACTGACTTTACAGAAGAAGAGTTAATGTACTGCATCAATAGCGCATATGACAAGAAGTTTGACACAGAGGAGATTGCTCCGCTTGTTGAACTTAAAGATGAATATATTTTAGAGCTTTTCCACGGTAAGACTATCGCATTTAAGGATATGGCATTATCAATTCTTCCATACCTTATGCAGGTATCTGCTAAGAAGAACGACGTAAAAAATGAAATTGTTATTCTTACAGCTACATCAGGTGATACAGGAAAGGCAGCTCTTGCTGGATTTGCTGATGTTCCGGGTACAAGTATTATCGTATTTTATCCAAAAGACGGTGTCAGCCCAATTCAGAAGCAGCAGATGCTTACACAGGAAGGAAAGAACACTCACGTAGTAGGAATCGAAGGTAACTTTGATGACGCTCAGACTGGTGTTAAGAGAATCTTTAATGATAAGGCACTTGCAGAGAAAATGAACCAGAACGGATATCAGTTCTCATCAGCAAACTCAATTAACATTGGTAGATTAGTTCCACAGGTTGTTTACTATTTCTATTCATACAAGACACTCTTAAAGAACGGTAAGATTAAGAGTGGCGACAAGGTTAACTTCGTAGTTCCTACAGGTAACTTCGGAAATATCCTTGCCGCATACTATGCAAAGGAAATGGGACTTCCTGTTAACAAGCTTATCTGTGCTTCAAATGAGAATAAGGTATTATACGACTTCTTCCAGAACGGAACATACGATAGAAACAGAGAATTTATCCTTACATCTTCACCATCTATGGATATCTTAGTTTCAAGTAACCTTGAAAGATTAATATATTTCATTACAGGCAGAAATTCTGAATTAACTAAGGAATATATGGAATCTCTTTCAAAAGAAGGTGTTTACAGCGTTGCTGCTGACAGTTTTGCAAATGCAGACGAGTTCTACGGCGGTTATGCAACAGAAGATGAAGATAAGACTACAATCAAGACTGTATTTGAGAATGAGCACTATGTTCTTGATACTCATACAGCAGTTGCAGTAGCAGTTTACAATAAGTATGTTGCTGAAACAGGAGATAAGACTCCTACAGTTGTAGATTCAACAGCAAGCCCATATAAGTTCACAAAGAGCGTTATGGAAGCTATTGATCCAAAACATGTTGATGAAGATGATTTCGAATTGGTAAATGAATTAGAGAAATTATCTGGTGTACCAATTCCTAAGGCCGTATCAGAAATTATTACAGCACCAATTCTTCACAAGAGAATCTGTGCTGCAGATAAGATGAAAGAAGAAGTATGTGACATTTTAGGTATCTAATTAACACATAACAGATTTATTACGAGGATATACAATGGCCAAAATAGATTTTGCTCACAAGGCACAAAGAAAAATGTTTGAAGCGATTCTCGATTCAGTTATCAAACATTCAAATTCTGATAGAACAAAGGCTATCAAGCAGCTTGTAGATCTTGTAAAAAAGACTATGTATGACATTTGGGGTTCAGCTACATATGAAATGTTTGGTTTCAGTTCAAAGCCGGACAGCAAGTGGATGAAGTACATAGACAACTTACTTAACGATGTACACCCTAACATTATTAAGGCAAAAGCTCTTAATACAGCATACGAAGCCGGATACAGAGGTTTCCGTATCGCACAGGATATGAAGAAGAAACATGATATCAACATTCCATGGATTATTCTTGTAGATCCTACAAGCGCATGTAACTTAAAGTGTACAGGATGTTGGTCAGCCGAATATGGCCATTTAATCCAGCTTTCTTACGAAGAACTCGACAGAATCATCACAGAGGGTGAAGAGTTAGGTATTTATGCATGGCTTATGACAGGTGGTGAGCCACTTATCCGTAAAGCAGACATTCTTAAGCTTGCGGAGGCTCATCCATACAGTTCATTCCATATCTTTACTAACGGTACTCTTATTGATGACGCATTCTGTGAAGAGGTTGTAAGATTAGGAAATATTGCTCCTTCTATCTCTCTTGAGGGATTTGAAGAAGTTAATAATCTTAGAAGAGGAAAGGGTGTATTCCAGAAGGTAATGCACGCTATGGATACAATGAAGAAGCATAAGCTTCTCTTTGGCACATCTATCTGTTACACAAGCTCTAACTATAAGACAGTAACATCAGATGAATTCCTTGATATGATTATTTCTAAGGGTGTTAAGTATACATGGTATTTCCATTACATGCCTGTTGGAAATGATGCCTCTACAGATCTTTTACTCACACCTGAACAGAGAGAGTATATGTATCACAGAGTCAGAGAAATCAGAGCAGGTGAAGGTGGAAAGCCTATTATCGCCGTTGACTTCCAGAATGACGGTGAGTACGTTTCAGGTTGTGTTGCAGGTGGTAAATATTACTGTCACATCAATCCAAATGGTGATGTGGAACCTTGTGTATTTATCCATTATTCATCAGCCAATATTCATGACATGAGCTTACTTGACTGCTTAAAGCAGCCATTATTCAAGGCTTATAAGGCTAACCAGCCATTTAACCCTAACCACTTAAAGCCATGTCCTATGCTTGAAAATCCTGAAAAGCTTATTCAAATGGTTCATGAGACAGGTGCTAAGTCTACAGACTTACAGTCACCTGAGACAGTTGAGAATCTTTGCGGCAAATGTGAACATTATGCTGCAGACTGGAATGACACAGCTGACAAGCTGTGGAATGCTGGTTATCATGTAAAAAAATAAATATAATTGAACAAGAATTGTTTTAAATTTTGATTTCGGTTTATATATTACATATTGACATTATGTAGATTAAATTAATAATTTAGTTAATAATTTAGTTAATAATTTAGTTCATAATTTTTAGAGACTGCAGTAGCAGTCTCTTTTTTTTAAAAAATGTTAATTATAGAGACGACATTTTTTAATGAGAAATAATTTGTTATTTTCCTAAAAAGAAATCATATTATCCCCCTATAACGGATTAAGAAACGTATTACCACTTATATAATCTATTCTTAGATAAAATCTATCGGGGGTGGTATGCGGTCATAAACGAATGGCTGCTGATCCTGTAGAACAGCGTATCCGTGAACTCGAAAAGGAAAATGCTGAGCTTAGACATTCCAATGAAATTTTACAAGAGGCTCTTGTTTTTTCGCACAACGCCGAAATAAGTAAGTAATCAAGATAATAAAATTAAGAATAAGTAAAATAAAAAATGGACAAAATATTAAATAAGAATTAAAATTAAGATAAATAAATATAAATTTAATTATCTGTTTGTTTTTTGGTAATGTATGAAAGGAAACGTGAAAGTATGAAGAATTTTCGAAAAAGGGAAAAGTTGTTGCCACTGCTGTAACAGCAACAGGCGTTACATTTGCTGGTGCTATATTTACATTTATAACGCCAACCTTAGCTGACACTGTTACAGTAAAAACTGCAACTGAATTAAAAACAGCTCTTGATAACAAAGCAAATCAAATAGTTGTTGGTGCCGATATAGAAGGTTCTTTTGAAATAAAGAAAGATAGTAATACTACCATTGATCTCGGAGGTTATACAGTTACTTCAAATGGACATGCATTCATTGTGGAATCTGGAGCAAAAGTTTCTATCAATAATGGTAAGATTGTAGCTCAAAATAAAGATGCAGCCATATATAATAATGGATATACAACTTTAAATGTTAATATAACAAGTTCAAACGATGGAGCTAATTCATATTATGCTATTCTTAATCATGGCGAAATGGTTATTGAAGGCGGAAGTGTTGAAAGTACTAGAAAAAAAGGAGCCAGTCTCATTGTAAATGGATATTACAATTACAACAGTACTAATCCATTGACAGGACATGTTGCCGGAACGAACTCTCCTAATCCTACCCTTACTATCAATGACGGATTATTCTTAGGGGGACTTATTACTGTAAAGACAGATGACGGCGGAATAACAACTATTAACAGTGGTAAGTTTGTAAACAATAGTGATGCTAACGACGATGTTGTTGTAATTGAAAATTGGAACAAAACAACCATTAATGGCGGTGAGTTTGAGGGAAATGGAACACATTCTACCATTTTTTATCCCGGACAGATTGATACTCCTCAAAATGTAGGAGAATTAACAATAACCGGTGGAAAGTATATAGGTAGCACTCTTATTGCTACAGGTGAAATAAGAAACAAGAGTGCTAAGATAATAATCAAAAATGCTGACATTAGCGGAGTTGGTGAAATGTTTAGTGCACCTAATAGTGGATTTGTTCCGGGAACAGACTCAACAGGAAGCATGGTAATTGAAAATAATAGTACAATAATGACTCAGCTTACATCAGCAGAATTTAAACAAGCAATTACTTGGGATGATGGTAACGATAAAGATAAGGTAAGACCTACTGCTGAGCAGATTAAAAATATGTTAGCTGTTGTTAGTAAAGACAGTGGCACACCTTTAACTGCTAATATAGAAGTAACAGTTGATCCTGATGATGTAAACCGTTATTTGGTAACATATAAGTATAGCGTTGACAAATATAATGCTGACGGAACTGAAGTAACAACTCTTCCTGTAGCAGAACTCAAGTTTGATGAAGTTGCAGTTAAAGATGCGGGATATACAATTGATTATAATTCAATAGTATTGAAACATACACCTAAGGCTATGCAACCAGAAGGGACTAATACGCCAGAGAACAAAAAAACCGGTGAAACAACTGGTACTAAAACAGCAACAGAAAAAGCTGTACAACCTGCAACTATTGTTAGTCCTAAGACAGGCGACACATCAGCTATTCCTCTTTATACATTAGTTGCTATATCGGCAGCAGGTGCATGTGCGGTTGCTTGGACTATTAAAAGAAAATCAGCAAAATAATCAGATTGTTAAATACAATTTAACTGGGGCAGATCGTTTAAGGGCGGTCTGCCATTTTTATTTGCTTAATTGACATATTAATTAATTCTATGAGCATTTATTTATTCAAAAGACATACATTTAATATACAATAATATTTTAAAATTTCTTTGTGCTATCACTTGACATTTTCAAAATGTGAATATCATTTGATATCGATTTGACAAATTTATTCATTTTTGCTATTATGCATAACAATTAAATAGTATACCAATTATAAACCGTTGATGCGGAGATAACGTTAAGATATGTACTCACAGAGAGCCCGGGCAGGTGAGAGCCGGGCAGCAACAGCTTTTCAAATGGACCGCTGAGGGTGCAGTGAACAGCCGGATGTATAAGTATATGTACTTATATAAAAGCATTTGTGCAAATGGCCTAGTATTCTGCAACGTGATGTGAGCGTTAATCACATGGAGTATGATGGTACTCCGTTAAGTGCACGACAATAGTCGTGAATTCAAGGTGGCACCGCGGGACCGTAATCTCGTCCTTGACAAACTCTTTGTTTGTTGAGGACGAGTTTTTTTATTGTCTGGAAATGAACAGGGATAATTACCTACAATTATTAAACAGCATTAAATGCTTATATAAAGGAGTACATATGTCAGATATTAATTCATTTTATCCATCATCAACTTATCCGACTGTAGATGAGGTAAAGAAATATTTTGAAAATGATGACTACAAGAGAGTTCCAATCTGCATGGAGCTTTTAAGCGACAGTCTTACACCTGTTGAAGTAGTAAGAATTGCAAAGACAGCATATGATCAGGTTTTCTTATTTGAAAGTGCTGATAATACTCACAGATGGGGAAGATATTCATTTATCGGATTTGACCCTGCCATGGAAATTACATGTCTTAACGGCGAGCTTACAATTTCCAAAATGGAAAACAATCACAGAACAGATGTAAAGACTCTTCAGGTTACTCATCCGGGAGATGAAATCAGAGAAATCATCAAGGAATACAAGAGTCCTGTTATTAACGGCTTACCTCCTCTTTCAGGCGGTCTTGTAGGTTATTTCTCATATGACTATATCAAGTACGCAGAGCCAAGCCTTAAGTTCTCAAACAAAAAGGGCGAGGGATTCAGAGACGTGGATCTCATGTTATTTGATTCAATTATCGTATTTGACAACGATGAGCAGAAAATCAAGCTTATAACAGGAGTTAATAAGTCAGAGGGAAGTTCAATTGAGGATCTTTACAAGGAAGCCATTGTTAAGTTAGAGAAAATGGCTGAGCTTCTTGCCAGTGAAAAGCGTCATGAATTTAAAAAGCTTACTGTAGAGGGTGAACTTACACCTGAATACAACAAGGAAAGATTCTGTGACATGGTAAGTAAGGCAAAGCACTACATTAAAGAAGGAGATATTTTCCAGGTTGTACTTTCAAATCCTCTTACAGCAAAGGCGGAAGGTTCTCTCTTTGATACATACAGAATTTTAAGAACAACAAACCCATCACCATATATGTTCTATTTCTCAAGTGATGATGTTGAAATCGCAGGTGCATCTCCTGAAACACTTGCTAAGCTTGAAAATGGAGAAGTTTACACATTCCCACTTGCAGGTACAAGAAAAAGAGGTGCTACACCTGCAGAAGATAAGGCTATTGAAGAAGAACTTTTAGCAGATGAAAAGGAATGCGCAGAGCACAACATGCTTGTTGACCTTGGAAGAAATGATATCGGTAAGATTTCTAAGCCTGGAACAGTTGAGGTAGAGAAGTATATGTCAATTGAGAGATTTTCTCATGTAATGCATATCGGTTCTACAGTATCAGGCCAGATTAGAGATGATTACGATGCTGTAAATGCAATCGATTCAATCCTTCCTGCAGGAACTCTTTCAGGTGCTCCAAAAATCAGAGCATGTGAAATAATTGAAGAGCTTGAAGAGAGAAAGCGTGGTATCTACGGTGGTGCCGTTGGATATATTGATTTTGCAGGAAACCTTGATACATGTATCGGAATAAGACTTGTTTATAAGAAGGACGGCATGATCTGCGTAAGAAGTGGTGCCGGAATCGTTTATGACTCAGTTCCTGAAAATGAATACATGGAAGGTGTAAATAAGGCAAAAGCAGTTGTAGAAGCAATTGAGAAAGGAAGTAATTGATATGGTTTTACTTATAGATAATTATGACAGTTTTTCTTATAACGTATATCAGCTTCTTGCTTCCTTCAAGGACGATATTAAGGTCGTAAGAAATGATGAAATCACTATCGACGAGATCAAGGAACTTAAGCCTGAGGCGATTTTCTTAAGTCCTGGTCCTGGAAAGCCATCTGAAGCAGGAATCTGTGAGGTTGTTGTTAAGGAACTTAAGGGAGTATTTCCTATCCTTGGTGTATGTCTCGGACATCAGGCAATCTGTGAAGCATTTGGCGGTACAGTAAGCTACGCTAAGGAGCTTATGCACGGTAAGGTTTCATTTGTAAGAAGCAGTGAGGGCAGCAAAATATTTAAGGGCCTTGAACAGCCATTTAAGGTTGCGAGATATCACTCTTTGGCAGCTGTTGAAAGTACACTTCCAGAAGAACTTGTAGTTACTGCAAGAACAGAGGACGGTGAAGTAATGGCTGTAGAGCACAGAGACTACAACATTGTAGGTCTTCAGTTCCATCCTGAGTCAGTACTTACACCTGATGGATATACTATGATAAAGAACTTTTTTGATACTCTATAATACTTATATTTAGAAGAATTTTAGGGGGATTATTATGATAAATGAAGCCATATCAAAGCTTGTTGACGGACAGGATTTAACACGTGCCGAAATGGTAGCTGTTATGGATGAGATTATGGGCGGAGAAGCTGACAGCATTCAGACAGCCGGCCTCCTTACAGCACTTCAGATCAAGGGTGCAACTATTGAAGAAATTACAGCAAGTGCCATTTCAATGAGAAATCATGCGGATGTAATGGATACAAATGTGGACATTACAGAGATTGTAGGTACAGGTGGAGATAAGTCTAATTCATTTAATATTTCTACAACTTCAGCATTTGTTGCGGCAGCGGCAGGTGTAAAGGTTGCAAAGCACGGTAACAGAGCGGCATCTTCAAAGTCAGGTGCAGCAGATGTGCTTGAGAAGTTAGGATTAAATCTTATGCTCGAAAAGGAAAAGAGCCTTGAAATGCTTGAGAAGTTAAATTTTTGCTTCCTCTTTGCGGTTAAATATCACGCAGCCATGAAATATGTGGCTCCTGTGAGAAAGACACTTGGAATCAGAACAATTTTCAATATTTTAGGACCTCTTACAAATCCTGCAAAGGCAAATATGCAGGTTCTCGGTGTTTACAGCAAGGAACTTGTAAATCCCATGAGCAGAGTATTATCAAATATCGGCGTTAAACGCGGAATGACAGTATTTGGCATGGATGGCTTAGATGAAATTTCAGCCAGCGATAAGACATATGTATGTGAATTCAGAGACGGCTGGTTCAAAGAATATGAAATTGAGCCTGAGGACTTCGGTTACAAGAAATGTGACAAGTCTGAACTTGAAGGTGGAACTCCTGAAGAAAATGCTGAGATTACAAGAAATATTCTTAACGGTACATTAAGAGACGGTAAGAGAAATGCCGTATGCTTAAATGCCGGTGCAGCAATTTACGTTGCAGGTAAGGCAGATTCTTTAGCAGAGGGCATAAAGATCGCTGAAGAGACAATCGACAGCGGTAAAGCGATAGAAAGAATGAACGAAATCGTAGCATTTTCAAATCAGATTTGAAAACGTTCATTTAATATATATGAGGAAAAATATATGAGCGAAACCATACTTGATGAAATAGCTGAATCTACAAGGAAGAGAGTGGCAAGAGATAAAACTACATTCTCTCTTGAAGAGCTTAAAAGAATATACGAAGCAAAATATGACGATTTAGACAGATATGGTAATGGCAGATTTTACAATGCTCTTGCCAAGCCAGGATTATCATTTATCTGCGAAGTAAAAAAGGCATCACCTTCAAAGGGTATTATTTCAAAGGATTTCCCATTCCTGGAAATTGCCAAGGAATATACAGCTGCAGGAGCTGACTGCATTTCATGTCTTACAGAGCCGGAGTATTTCCTCGGAAGTGATGACATTTTCGTTGCAATCAGAGAACATACTGATACACCTATGATCCGAAAGGAATTTATCGTGGATGAGTATCAGATTTATCAGGCAAGACTTATGGGAGCAGATGCAATCCTTCTTATTGTTGCCATTACAGAGCCTGAAGATTTAAAATCTTATATCACTATTGCAAAAAGCATAGGCCTCGATGTTCTTGTTGAAGCTCACAATGAAGATGAGATTAAGACTGCAGTCGATGCAGGTGCTGACATAATCGGTGTAAATAACAGAAACTTAAAAGACTTTTCTGTAGATATGTCAAATGCATTAAATCTTCAAGATAAGGTGCCTGATAACATTTTATTTGTGGCAGAATCAGGCGTTTCATCTGTTAATGACATTAAGACATTAAAGGATTCAGATGTTAATGCGGTTCTTATGGGGGAAGTCCTTATGAGATCTGACAATATTTCTGAAACTATTAAAGAAATGAGAGCTGTATAATGTTAGTTAAATTATGCGGAATGTGGCGTGACCAGGACATTGAATATATCAACATTTCCAGACCGGACTATGTTGGATTTATTATAGATGTTCCTAAAAGCCATAGAAATATAAGTCCTGAGCAGCTTGAGAATTTATCTTCAAAGGTAAATCCTGAAATTAAAAGAGTAGGTGTATTTGTCAATGAAGATATAAATGTTGTTGCAGATCTGTTAAATAGAAATGTGATTGACATAGCTCAGCTTCACGGCTTAGAAACTGATGAATATATTTCACAGCTTAAATCAATGACAGGTGACAGAGAAGTCTGGAAGGTATTTGAACTTGGCAGTGTAATTGATGACAGCGAAAAGTTAAATGAAACTCTTAAAATGGCAACTGATTCAAAGGCTGACAGAATACTATTTGATTCCGGAAAGGGATCGGGAGTTGCATTTGACAGACACGTACTGGACAACTTCAAAAAGGATTATATTCTTGCAGGTGGACTTACACCTGAGAAAATATCGGAGCTTGACGGAAAACTGCCATATGCCGTTGATTTAAGTAGCGGAATAGAAACAGATAAGAAAAAAGATTTAGATAAAATGCTTTTAACTGTTGAGAATGTGAGGAGAATAAATGGAAGCAAGTAAGAGAAGCCGAGGCAGATTCGGTGTTCACGGCGGACAGTATATGCCTGAAACACTCATGAATGCTGTTATCGAGTTAGAAGAAGCATATAACCACTATAAAAATGACAAAGAATTCAATGAAGAATTAACAAAGTTATTAAATGACTATGCAGGTAGACCATCAAGATTATATTATGCTGAGAAAATGACAAAGGATCTCGGTGGAGCAAAGATTTATCTTAAGAGAGAAGATCTTAACCATACAGGTTCACATAAGATTAATAATGTTTTAGGCCAGGCACTTCTTGCAAAGAAGATGGGCAAGACAAGATTAATCGCAGAGACAGGTGCAGGTCAGCACGGTGTTGCAACAGCAACTGCAGCGGCTCTTCTTGGTATGGAATGCGTAGTTTACATGGGTGCAACAGACTGTGAAAGACAGGCTCTTAATGTGTACAGAATGAAGCTTTTAGGAGCAGATGTTGTACCTGTTCATTCAGGAACAGCAACTCTTAAGGATGCGGTTTCAGAATGTATGAGAGAGTGGACAAGCAGAATTGATGATACACATTACTGCTTAGGTTCTGTAATGGGACCACATCCATTCCCAACTATCGTAAGAGATTTTCAGGCAGTTATTTCGAAGGAAATCAAAGAGCAGATCATGGAAGCTGAAGGCAGACTTCCTGATGCTGTTATCGCCTGTGTTGGTGGTGGATCAAATGCCATCGGTGCATTCTTTAACTTTATCGAAGATAAGGATGTTGCCTTAATCGGTGTTGAAGCTGCGGGTAGAGGAATTGATACAACAGATACAGCAGCTACAATCAATACAGGAAGACTTGGTATTTTCCACGGTATGAAGTCATACTTCTGCCAGGATGAATATGGTCAGATTGCTCCTGTATATTCAATTTCTGCAGGTCTTGATTACCCTGGTATCGGACCTGAGCATGCATATTTACATGACATTAACAGAGCAGAATATGTTGCAATCACAGACGATGAGGCTGTAGATGCATTTGAATACTTATCAAGAACAGAGGGCATTATTCCTGCAATCGAATCAGCTCACGCAATTGCACATGCAATTAAGATTGCTCCGGATATGAAGGATAAGATTATCGTTATAAATGTTTCAGGACGTGGCGATAAGGACTGTGCAGCAATGGCAAGATACAGAGGGGAGGATATTCATGAATAATATTAAAATTGCAGATGCATTTGCTAATGGAAAGGCATTTATTCCATTTATCACTTGCGGAGATCCAAACCTTGAGATAACAAAAGAAGTTGTTCACGCTGCTGTAGAGGCAGGTGCAAACCTTATTGAGCTTGGTATTCCTTTCTCAGACCCTACTGCTGAGGGTGTAACAATCCAGGCGGCTAACGAGAGAGCATTAGCAGGGGGAGTAACTACTGATAAGATTTTCACTATGGTAGAGGAAATCAGAGAAAAGGTTACTATCCCTATGGTATTTATGACATATGCAAATGTTTTATATTCATACGGACTTGAGAGATTTGCAAAGAGATGTCAGGAAATTGGCATTCAGGGTGTAATCCTTCCTGACGTTCCATTTGAAGAAAAAGAAGAATTTGATTCTGTATTATCTCAGTATGATGTGGACTTAGTTTCTCTTATTGCTCCAACATCAGAAGACAGAATTACAGAGATTGCAAAGGATGCAAAGGGATTCATTTACCTTGTATCATCACTTGGTGTTACAGGTGTAAGAAGCAAGATTACAACAGACATCGGTGCTATCTGTGAAAAGATTAAGAGTATAACAGATGTACCTGTAGGAGTTGGTTTCGGTATTTCAACACCAGAGCAGGCTGCTAAAATGGCATCATTTTCAGATGGAGCAATCGTAGGTAGTGCCATAATCAAGATTATTGAAAAAGAAGGCGCAGATGCTCCAAAGCATGTAGGCGAGTACATTAAGAACATGGCTGACGCGGTACATGCGTTATAATTTGTATATATGTAAAAATACACTTGACTTTATATACTTTATTTGTTAACTTATGCAGGTAACAAATGAGCTGTCGTTCATATTGAATGATACAAAATAATATTGCAGAGTAGAAATTAAAGCGTGAAGTGCTGTGCAGACGGGGAGTTGCTGTACAGACGAAGGAGTTTTTCTGCGGTTTTAATTTCGCATCCCGCTGCTACATAGCTATAGAGAATGATCTTACATATATAGATAAAACCTCCTATGTAGTTTACGAGAACTGCAAAGGAGGTTTTTTATATGAAAAATAACAAAACAAAACTCATTGCCATTGCCGGACTTCTTATAGCTCTCGGAACGGTATTGAGTTTTTTCCACATTGCAATCAGCAACGTAATGGAAATCAGATTTACATCATTCGTATTTGCTGTTGCAGGTTATGTAATGGGGCCTGTATGGGGTGGTGTAGTCGGTGCGGCTACTGACATTTTAGGATGGCTTGTAAGACCGACAGGACCATTCTTCCCTGGCTTCTCAATCAGTAACGTAGTTACAGCTGTTATCTATGCACTTTTCTTCCACAAGAGAAAGGTTGCATTATGGAGAGTAGTTGTTGCTGAAGCAGTAAACATGGTAGTTGTTTACCTTATCTTAAACAGCTTATGGTTAAGCATGCTTTACGGAAATGGATTTATTGCCCTTATTGGTGCAAGAATTGTTAAGCAGCTTATCTCACTTCCAATCTACGCAGCTGCAACATACTTCTTACTTAAGATGTTAGAAAAAACTCCTGTTGTAAAAACATTTTTTGTTTCGTCAAAGGAAAACACTGCGGATAAATGATGCTTTGTGATTTGAATAATACGGAATCATTCAGATGGAAAATGCTGATTAATCAGAACAAAACTTAATCGCATAATATAAAAAGGCTCTTCTGTCCATTCCGGACGGAGGTGCTTTTTTGTTACTGTTTTCTACAACGTAAATCCAGTTATTTGATATTTAAGTGTATAGGTTCGACAAATGCAGTAAACATCTACGTTTCAAGGCTTTAGGATTTAGCTGTACAACTTTTTTACAACTTTTTAAATTTAAGAAAGCAATTATTGAGAATGCAATGGGTTATGATGCAAAAGATGACAGAATGAGTGGTAACCCTAATCAGATGAATATTCAGTCTATGTATTCGGATATTGATCTTGATGCGAACGGAATGGAAACAGAGTATCAAGCAGCACTTGAAGAGCTCTTATGGTTTATCAATATGCATCTTTATAACACCGATGTAGGTGATTATGAAAATGAAGAAGTAGAGATCATATTTAACAGAGATATGATGTTAAACGAAGGTGAAGCAATTGACAATGTAGCCAAATCTGTCGGAATAATCAGTGATGAAACATTAATTGCTAATCATCCTTGGGTAACTAATGTTGATAATGAGTTGGAAAGAATTCAAGCACAGAAAGACAAGGAGCAAGAACAATATGGACTTGCTTTCAATCCTGCAATGAATGAAGGTGCGGGTGATGAGTAATGTCTTACTGGAAGAAACGATTTGAAGCATTAGAAGCTGCATCTAATAAATATGGCATAGAAACTTACAGAAAGATAGAACCAGCATTTGATTCTGCATTTAGACAGATTGAGAGTGAAATCACCTTATGGTACGAAAGACTTGCGAAGAACAATGGTGTTACTATGCAGGAAGCAAGACAATGGTTAAAGGCTAATGAATTAAAAGAATTCCAGTGGGATGTTCAGGAATACATCAAATACGGCAGAGAAAACGCAATTAACCAACAATGGATAAAGGAACTTGAAAATGCATCTGCAAAATACCATATAAGCAGACTGGAAGCGTTAAAGGTTAGAACTCAACAGGCTGTAGAGGTTGCATTCGGTAATGAACTTGATGAAGTAGATGCAATGGTAAAGAAGATATTCACGAATGATTACTACCATAGCATTTATGAAATGCAAAAAGGTTTTAATATTAGGTTGGGAAATTGGTCAGATTGATGAGCGTAAATTAGAAAAGTTTATATCCAAACCATGGGCGACAGACGGAAAACATTTCTCTGAAAGAATATGGAATTCAAGAACACAATTAGTTAGTGAACTTCATAATCAATTAACAAGAACCTGCATACTTGGTAAACCACCTGATGATGCAATTAAAGCAATATCTAAGAAATTTAATACATCTAAGAATCAAGCTGGAAGATTAGTAATGACTGAACAAGCATACTTTCATTCAGTAGCACAACAGGAAGCATTTTCTAATGAAAGACTACCAAGCTGGTGTTACAGCTCCACCCTTTCATCCATGGTGCAGAAGTGTCACCGTTCCATACTTTGAAGATAACGACGGCGGTGAAAGAGCTGCAAGGGGTGCTGATGGTGAAACATACTATGTTCCATCTGATATGACCTATCCTGAATGGAAAGAAAGTTTTGTTGATGGTAAGACACAAAGATTGACAGTTGTATATTTAGATGATTCAATGACATTGAATAGAAACATGCAACGAAAAGAAAACAACACCGGTGCTTTTGCAAACTTGACAATCCCTATGCAGAAAAGAGTAGTAAAACAGATTGCATCTGATTATGGAATTGATTTGTCAGGACTTACAGTGAAAATCCAAAGAAGTGAAAAACTGTTATCATTACCTATGACTGGTTCAACTGATTATAAGCACATAGGAAGAATTGATTTGTTTCCAAATGCATTCATTGATGAAGAACAATTAGTCAGAACACTGGTTCATGAAAAATGTCATGTTGACCAATTAAAGAAGTATGGTTTTAAGTATGTGCAGGAATATTTGGATGAAATGGAAGCTGAAGCATATTCTGTTGAAGAAACATGGTTCAAAAATCGAAAGAAAGTGAAATGATGAAGTGGTTAGACAATCTTAATAGTATAGCAACAAATGGTCAACCTGGTACATGTCCATATTGCAAAAGTGAAAATGTGAACTACACATTGAAGATAGTTGATGAAAAAAGCAAAATGGGATATGGTGCAATTTGGTGTAATGATTGTAAAAAGGCATTTCATATTTCACGAATAAAAGTAGATGAAGAAATTATAAAAGAAATTCCATCTGATTTGGAATTTGATTAAAGGCATCCTGAAAAGGGTGCTTTTTTGATGCGGTAAAACATCAGACTTGTTGAAAAATCTATGAAGATGAGGATGTTGTTTTGAATGTGTTTGAAAGAAAATAAAAACACATGGTGCAACCCAAAGGATAAATCCTTTTTGTGGGGGTCACATATGTGTTTTCACTTATTATATTACATCAAACACAATAAAATGTAAATATAATGATAGAATATCAGACTTGTTGAAAAATCTATGAAGATGAAAATGTGCAGGGGTGACACAGAAGTAACTTCCTTTCAATAGGTCTGATTTTTTATTGACCTGGTTGGAAGTCGAGAAAAGACAACAGTCAAAAAATCTAATGGTGAAAGAAACACCGAAAACAAACTGAAAGGACGATTTGAACATGAAAAGAAAGTTTTTAGAAGACATGGGATTAACAAAGGAACAGGTTGACAGTATTCTTGATGAAAATAGTCAGGATATAGGTAAGGCAAAAGGTGACCTTGATACTGCTAATCAAGAAATTACATCTTTAAGAGAGCAGATTGTTGATAGAGATAGTCAGCTTGAAACTTTGAAGAATTCCACAGGTGATGTTGAAGCATTAAGAGAGCAGATTGCAACACTTCAGGCTGACAACAAGACTAAAGATGAAACACATGCTGCTGAAATTAAACAGCTTAAAATTGATAGTGCTGTTCTTACTGCACTGACTGGTGCAAAGGCAAAGAATAATGCTGCTGTCAAGGCACTTCTGAAAGACCTGGACAAAGCAGAATTTGCAGAGGATGGAACAATTAAAGGTCTTGCTGAACAGATTGAATCATTACAGAAATCTGATGCATATCTTTTTGAATCAAAATCTTCTAAACCAAATGTGAAGGATGCAAAGCCTGGTGAAAGTGGAAATGAAGATGGTGATCATGGAGTTGATACTTCTAAGATGACATATTCTGAACTTGCTGCTTATATGGCTGAAAACCCTGATGCAAAAATTTAACAACAAACAAAATTGAAAGGTAAAGGTGAATTAAAATGGCAAAATTTGATTCAAAAACATTTAACGCTGAGGCATTTGCTGCTTATGTACAGCGTATCCCAAACGTAACTAAAAACGAGCTTGCAAAGAGTGGAACAGTTGGCTCAAACGAACAGGCAAGAGCTGCATTATCAAGTCAGACTGGTTCTCTTTATGCAAGAATTCCATACTTCGGACGAATTAGTGGATCAACATCACAGAATAATGACGGCGCTACAGATATTAAGTCAAACAACACAACAACATTTGAACAGGGATTTATTACAGCAAGTAGAATGGATTCATGGAAAAACACATTAATAAGAGCTGACGCTTGGGATTCAAGATTTATGAATATTGTTAACTCATATAATTCTAAGCACAGTTATAAATTGCCGCATATAACACCGCATATCTGCAGACATACTTTTTGTAGCAGAATGGCAAATAAGGGAATGAATCCAAAAGCACTGCAGTACATAATGGGACATTCAGATGTGAATATAACATTAAATACCTATACTCATACAAGCATACACGAGGCAAAAAAAGAGGTAGATAGAATTCTAAATTGTATGTAAAAAAGGTGAAATCGTACAACTTTTGTACAACTTTTTACCATCATTTTACAACAAATTATAACAAGTTATAACAAATGTTCGATTTTGCCAAAACCCTACAATCCGCTTAAACACTGAATTTATGCGGTTTTTGGGAATAAAAGTGATTAAACGAAAATTTATTGTTGTTTAATTTTGCCTGAAACTATGCATTTATTACCAAATGTTTTCGAAATTATTATATTTATATAAACTCTATATGAAAAAATATACAAAACACATATAATAAAACAATATGTTTAAAAATAAAATATTACGGAGATATAAATATGAAAGTAAATACATATTTAACAGACGGATTTGAAACTGTAGAAGCTTTAGCTGTTATAGATATTTTAAGAAGAGCAGGTATTACTGTTGATGTAGTAAGTGTTACAGGCGATTTAAATGTAACAAGTGCTCAGAATGTTATCGTTGTAGCTGACAGACTTTTAAATGATGAAAGTGAAGAGGCAGATGTATTATTCCTTCCTGGTGGTCCTGGAACAGCATCATATAAGGATGTTGCAGGCTTAAAGGAGCTTTTCATTTCACAGGCATATCAGGAAAAGGGTATTGCTGCAATCTGTGCTGCACCAAGCGTACTTGGCGAATGGGGACTTCTTGAAGGAAAGAACGCAACAGCATTCCCTGGTTTTGAAAGTAAGCTTATTGGTGCAAAGGTTCAGAAGGCTCCTGCAAGAGTTGTTATTGACGGCAATATCTTAACTGCAAGAGGAATGGGAACAGCTGTTGATCTTGGTCTCGCTTTAGTTGAATATCTCCAGGACGAGAGCAGTGCAATAAATCTTGGTATTGAACTTCAGTATCTTGAGGAATCCGAAAAGGAGTTATTTAAGTAATAGGGTGATATTGTAATGCAGAATAATAACAATAGAAGATTAACGGAAGAAGAAATCCGCAAAAAGAGAGCGATATATTTAAAGAAAAAAGAGAGAGCCAGAAAAAAGAGAATCAGAATAATTGTTGGTCTTTCTGCAATCGCTGTTGTCGTAGTTTTCATATTAGTTACGGTATTTTCAATGATGGGTGCAGGTACAACAACTTCTGGTGAAACTCATGCAGTTTCTGAGAAAACACATAGCAATAAGGAATTGACTGCAAATAAAAATGCAGATACAGATTATGAATCAGATGACAGCAAGTCAGAAACAAACTCTGTTTCGGATTCTAAAAATGATTCGAATTCGGATTCTGATAACGATTCAGATTCTGACAATGGACAGAATGAGTTAATATCTCAGGACTCATCTAACAGAGAAAAAACAATTTTACAGGATATTCCATATCCTAATAATTCTACATCATTTAAGAAAATAGATGACATAACATCAGATTATGCAGTTGTTCTTGATGTGGATAAAAATGAGTTCATAGCCGGTAAGGCGGAAAATGAAAAAATGTATCCGGCTTCCATGACAAAGGTTATGACACTTCTTACATCTGTTGATTTTGTAGGCAGTAAAGATAAGATGTATGAATATACATTAGATTCATCAGATTATTGTTATATAAATGGAACATCAATGGCAGGCCTCACAGTTGGTGAAAAAGTAAGTGCAAATGATTTGTATTACGGTCTGATATTACCATCAGGAGGAGATGCAGCGGTTGGTCTTGCTTCTGTAACTACAGACCAGGAAGACTTTTCATACTTTACAGATCTTATGAATCTTGAGGTTGCAATGATGGGACTTAAAAATACCCATTATACAAATCCGGTCGGACTTCATGATGAAAATAACTATTCAACAGCATGTGATACTGCAGTGTTGTTAAATTATGCAATGCAGAATGTTGATGCGGCTCCTGTGCTTGAAGCAGAGAGCCACAGAATGACTACAACATCAATGCATGAAAATGGTATACGCGTATACAGCCTAGTCCATAAATATTTTTACAAACACAATGTGGATAATGTAAATCTGATTGGCGGTAAGACAGGTTATACAACTGAGGCAAGATCATGTCTTGTTGTTGAAGTGGAAAAGAACGGTAAAAAATACATCGTATGTACCGCTCATGCACCATCTCAGTCAGACATGATGGAAGACCATAAAAAAATATATGACAAGTATTGTATTTAATGGAACTTTTAGATGTTGTAATACTTATAATTTATATGCTATAATTCTCTGCATGTGAATTTTGAAAGTATTTTACATTTTGAAAGTGCTTTACTTATTTTAAATTTCGGGAGGAATTCATTAAAGATGAACGTTAAGGTTGAGCAATTAGGCGATAAGAATATGTACCGTCTCATTATTGAGGCATCAGCTGAAGAAGTTGAAAATGGTATTGAGAGAGCATACAAGAAAGTTAGAGGACAGGTTAACGTACCTGGATTCAGAAAGGGTAAAGCTCCTCGTAAGATTATTGAGCAGATGTACGGAAAGACAGTATTCTACAATGATGCTGCTGACGAAATCGTACCTGAGTTATACGAAGCTGCTGCTAAGGAAAGCGGACTTGACATTGCATCACATCCAATCTTAAAGGTTATTAAGATGGATGATGAGAACCCAATGGTATTTACAGCTGACGTTGCTATTAAGCCAGAGGTTGAGCTTGGAACATACAAGGGTGTTGAAGTTGCTAAGCAGGAAACAAGCGTAAGCGATGATGAAGTTAACGCTGAAATCGAAAAGACACAGAACCAGAACTCAAGAACAGAAGTTGTTGAAGGCAGACCTGTTCAGAATAAGGATATCGTATCAATCGATTTCGAAGGTTTCATCGATGATGTACCTTTCGAAGGTGGTAAGGGTACAAACTATCCACTTACAATCGGTTCACACACATTCATCGATACATTTGAAGACCAGCTCGTTGGTGCAAATGTAGGTGATGAAGTAGAAGTTAAGGTTACATTCCCAGAGGATTACCAGGCTGAGGCTCTTAAGGGCAAGGAAGCTTTATTCAAGGTTACTGTTAACGAAATCAAAGAGAAGATTTTACCAGCACTTGATGATGAATTTGCTCAGGATGTTTCAGAATTCGATACATTTGCAGACTACAAGGCTGACGTAAAGAAGAAGTTAGAAGAAGCTAAGGCAATCAACGCAAAGAACCTTAAGGAAAGATTTGCAATTGACCAGGTTATAGCTAACTCTAAGATGGATATCGCTGATCCTATCGTTAATGATCAGATCACAAGAATGATCAACGACTTCCAGAGAAGCATTGAGCAGCAGGGTATGTCAGTAGAGCAGTACCTCCAGTATGCAGGCGCTACAATGGATCAGTTCAGAGAGACAATGAAGCCAGACGCATTAAAGAGATTACAGCAGAGATATGTTGTTGAAGCTATCGTTAAGGCTGAGAATATCGAAGTTTCAGACGAAGAGTTCGAACAGGAACTTGAAGCTCAGGCTAAGAGATACAACATCGAATTATCAGACTTCAAAAACATCCTTGATGACGAAGCAAGAGCTCAGATCAAGGAAGACGCTGCTATCCGTAAGGCAATTGACCTTGTAGTTGATACAGCTGTTGAAGTTGAAGGTAAGGTTGAAGAAGCTGCAGAAGAGAAGAAGCCAGCAGCTAAGAAGACAACAACAAGAAAGACAACAAAGAAGGCTGATGATGCTGCAGAAGAGAAGAAGCCAGCTGCAAAGAAGACAACAGCTAAGAAGAAGACAACAAAGAAGGCTGAAGACGCTGAATAATTTTCAGTTGAATTTTAGTTGACATATATTAAGAATAACACCGGCTCCTTAAGGTCGGTGTTATTCTACAATTTATATACTATTTACATACATTGAAACGGAGGTGTAATTATGGCATTAGTTCCTTACGTCGTTGAGCAGACAGGTCAGGGTGAAAGATCTTATGATATTTATTCAAGACTTTTAAAAGACAGAATTATCTTCTTAGGTGAAGAAGTAAATGATGCAACTGCAAGCCTTGTTGTTGCACAGTTATTATTCTTAGAGTCAGAGGATCCTACAAAGGATATCTACTTATACATCAACAGTCCTGGTGGCTCTGTAACAGCCGGTTTTGCTATCTACGACACTATGAATTACATTAAGTGTGATGTATCAACAATATGTATCGGAATGGCTGCCAGCATGGGCGCATTCCTTTTATCAGGCGGTACAAAGGGTAAGAGATTAGCTCTTCCAAATGCTGAGATTATGATTCACCAGCCATCAGGTGGTGCAAGAGGTCAGGAAACTGAAATCAGAATCGTTGCCGAAGAAATCTTAAAGACAAGAAAGAAACTTAATGAAATTCTTGCAGCTAACACAGGTAGAACATTTGAACAGCTTGAAGTCGATACAGAGCGTGATAACTACATGACAGCTCAGGAAGCTCTTGAGTACGGTCTTATCGACAGAATAGTAGAGAACAGAGAAAAATAATTGATTGACATCTGATATTCAATCGATTTTTGTAGAAATGTTTCTACTCATATAACAGTTTTGTTATTATATTTCAATGAGGGACTTGCCTTTTTTTCGGCACAGTCCCTTATTTTATCTATTTATGAATTTAGTAATCTAATAATCTAATAATATGTATAATTATTGCTTATATGAGCATAATTGTGTATTGATATCAATATAATTTTATGCAATAAAAGATATGTGGGTGATATTATATTTCGAAATGGAGTATTATGGCTGGAAAAAAGAATGATGATGAACTTCGCTGTTCGTTTTGTAATAAAAAACAAAGTATGGTTAAAAAGTTAATTCAGGGTCCTAACGGAGTATATATCTGCGATGAGTGCGTAGATATCTGCTCAGAAATTATCGACGAGCAATTGGCAAATAGTGGCGATTACGATTCTTTCGATATGGAAGATAAAGAAATCAAGCTCTTAAAGCCAAAGGAGATAAAGGAATACCTTGATGATTTTGTAGTCGGACAGGACGAAGCTAAGATATCTCTTGCCGTAGCGGTATACAACCACTATAAAAGAATATTATATAATTCAGATTCAGATGTAGATATTCAGAAGAGTAACATTTTATTACTTGGACCAACAGGTTCAGGTAAGACATTCCTTGCTCAGAATCTTGCAAAGCTTCTTAACGTTCCATTTGCAATCGCAGATGCAACAGCTCTTACAGAGGCCGGATACGTAGGTGAAGACGTTGAAAACATTCTTCTTAAGCTTATTCAGGCAGCTGATTTTGATATTGAAAGAGCACAGAAGGGTATTATCTATATTGATGAAGTAGATAAGATTTCTAAGAAGTCTGAAAATGTCTCTATCACAAGAGACGTATCAGGTGAAGGCGTACAGCAGGCTCTCTTAAAGATTCTTGAGGGAACTGTTGCAAGTGTTCCGCCTCAGGGTGGAAGAAAGCATCCTCAGCAGGAGCTTATTCAGATTGATACTACAGATATTTTATTTATCTGCGGTGGTGCATTTGACGGACTTAACAAGATTATTGAGAAGAGAATCAACTCTAACTCTATCGGTTTCGGTGCAGAACTTGCTTCAAAGGAAGAAAAGACAATCGGAGAGTTATATCATGAAGCATTACCTCAGGATATTATCAAATTCGGTCTTATCCCTGAGTTTGTAGGCAGAATTCCTGTAATCGTTGCACTTGATTCTCTTGATGAGGACTCACTTGTAAGAATTCTTACTGAGCCTAAGAATGCAATTGTTAAGCAGTATAAGGCTCTCTTTGAGATGGATGGCGTTGATCTTGAGTTTGATGAGGCAGCTCTTAAGGCAATAGCTAAGAAGAGTTTTGAGAGAAACACAGGTGCCAGAGGTCTTAGAGCAATTCTTGAATCTGTAATGAGAGATGTAATGTTCAATATACCTTCAGATGAAAATATTTCTAAATGTACAATTACAGAGGAATCAGTAGTCGAAGGAAAGGAACCATTAATAGAATACAAAGATAAAAAAGAATAAAAATCGGAGGTGGCATGATAGATATAGAACTTATTGATTACGAGTTGCCGCTTGTTGTTGTAGAAAAAGCAACAGTAATACCTGGAGGATTTCTTTCAGCAATTATTTCAGGTGACAAAAACATAAGCGCAGCAAAAAAAGGACTCGAAAGCGAAAATAAGCTTGTATTTGTTGCTACAAAGAAGGAGTCAGGACCACAGCCTTTCTTCGCAACAGGAACAATCTGTGAAGTAAATGATGTAATAGACAGAGAAAAGGGATTAGCTCAGTTTAACGTTAACGGTGCAAGAAAAGCGTTACTTAAGGAATTACATGCCGGTGATAGCTATGACACTGTTTTAGTACATCCTGAAGATCTAAGTATCATTAAAAGCGAAGAGGAAAATGATCCTATAGTTACTGAGGCTCTTAAGAGAGAACTCAGAACTATTATGGCCGAATATATGCAGCTTTCTGAAATGACAGATCAGTACAAGAGAACGCTCATTTCAAAATGGATCAAGATTGAAAGTCTTTCTGAGCTTATGGAGTCTATCGTTGCCAATATACCGATTGACTATAGGGTAAAGCAGACATTTTTAGAGCTTTCAAGCCTTAATCCTCGATTTGAGATATTAGGTTCAACAATTTCAAATGAGCTTAATATCGAGAGGATTAAGAGAAACATCGATCAGAGAGTTCGTCAGAGCATGGACGAAGCTCACAAGAAGTTTGTTTTAAAGGAACAGCTTAAGGAAATCAATAAAGAACTTTACGGCGATAATGAAGAAACAGAAGATGAAGAGTTCACAAGAAGACTTGAGGAACTTGAAGCTCCTGAAGAAGTAAAGGAAAAGATTGAGAAGGAAATCAAGAGATTTAAGAAGCTTTCTGACAGTTCTCCAGAGTCAAATGTAAGCCGTACATACATCACAACTCTCTTAGACATCCCTTGGGAAGCTGAATCACCTGAGAGAGATGATTTAGATGAAGTACAGAAGGTACTTGATGAAGAACATTACGGTCTTGAAAAGGTTAAAGAGAGAATTATTGACTCTCTCGCCGTAAGAAACATCACAAATGGCGGAGACGTGCCAATCATCTGTTTATTTGGTCCTCCAGGAACAGGTAAGACATCTATTGCACAGTCTGTAGCTAAGGCTCTCGGCAAGGAATTCGTAAGAATTGCCCTCGGTGGTGTTAAGGATGAGTCTGAAATCAGAGGCCACAGAAGAACTTATGTAGGTGCTATTCCGGGTAGAATCATTAACGGAGTTATCGACGCTAAGGTTAAGAACCCACTTATCTTATTTGATGAAATTGATAAGGTTGGAACAGATTACCGTTCTGATACATCAGCAGCTCTTCTTGAAGTTCTTGATGCAGAGCAGAATTCACATTTTGTGGATCACTATGTAGAACTTCCATTTGACCTTTCAAAGGCATTATTTATCTGTACAGCAAATGATTTATCAACTATGAGCGAGCCTCTTCTCGACCGTATGGAAATCATTGAATTAAACAGCTATACAGAAAATGAGAAGCTTCACATTGCAAAGGATCATTTAGTTCCTAAGCAGTTAAAGAAAAATGGTATTACAACTGATAATCTTGAGATTACAGATGATGCCATCAGCTCAATCATCAACGAGTACACTATGGAAGCCGGCGTAAGAAATCTTGAGAGAAAGATTGCAACTATTTGTCGTAAGGCTGTCAGAAAGCTCTATAACGACGGTTTTTTAAGAGATGAGAAGTTAGTTGTAACAAAGGATAATCTTGAAGATTACCTTGGAAAGCATAAGATTCACAAGCCTAAGTTTGACCACATTCCTATGGTCGGCAGAATTCACGGCCTTGCATGGACAAAGGTTGGCGGTAGTGTAATCGAGCTTGAAGTAAATGAAATGCCTGGTAAGGGCGATCTCATCTTAACAGGTCAGATGGGTGACGTTATGAAGGAATCAGCAAGAATTGCTCTTACATACGCTCGTTCTATCGTTCCTGAGACAGAGGAAGACAGCTTCGATAAGAAGACATTACATTTACATATTCCTGCGGGTTCTGTGCCTAAGGACGGCCCATCTGCCGGTGTTACAATGTCTACAGCATTCTATTCTGTATTAACAGGTAAGAAGATTGCAGGCGATGTTGCAATGACAGGTGAGGTTACTCTTACAGGTATTGTTCTTCCTATCGGCGGACTTAAGGAGAAGCTTCTTGCAGCCAATAAGGCAGGCATGACTAAGGTTATCGTTCCTGAAGCCAACAGAGGCGATGTAGAGGAATTAGATGCAGAAATTATCGGCGATATGAAGATAGTTTACGCGTTGACTATGGATGATGTTCTTAAAGAAGCAATAATATGATATAATTATATTATCTAAGTAACTTTTTCTTTAAGGAGATGGGTAATGAGTACAGCGAGCACACCAAGACATACATTAAATGAACTCTTAGTAGGTCTGTTCCAGTATATTTTATATATTGAGGAGCGTAATATCAGAAATAAGGGTTTCGACCTTTCTATGAATGATGTTCATATCCTTGAAAATATTGCAAAGGCAAGTGATAACAGTATGTCTCATATTGCTGCAAGAATGATGGTTACACAGGGAACCATGAGTACTAATATTTCCCGTCTTATCAAAAAGGGATATGTAGTTAAATATCGTGACGACGCAGATAAAAGAGTGCAGAGACTGATTAACACTAACAAGGCTAAGCCTGTTCTTGAGGTTCATGACGAATTCCATAAAAATATGATCGATAAGGTTATTAAAGATATGGGATTGGAAGAAAATGAAATCTTAAATGAAAGTCTTGAAAGAATTCTTGCTTACTTCAGAGAGCAGTATTCTGACGTTGAACTCACAAGACCTAAACAGGAAGAAAAAGCTGTTACTGAAACAGACAGTTATAAAAAAGATAATGTGGAATAATTTATAAATAAATAAACTAATTTGTAATACAAATTGATTTATAAAAAAAGACCATCGTTTTGAGGGAATTTTCCCTGAGACGGTGGTCTTTTTTGTTTTTTAACCTCATGGAACTTTATTTTTACACTCTAATCACTTTATTTTAACCCTCTCTAACCCCTTACTACGCCTAATTTAGAGTATTTTTTCATTATCTTCCCGTAATTTATTTCAAAATATTTTAAATTTACCTATTTACTTTGATAGTCGAACTATGTATAATGAACAAGAAATTTTGATAATCAAACTATTTAATTTGACATTCAACCCAATTGAAATGTCATCAGGAAATGTTTTAGGAGGATAAGTATGTTAGAGCAGATTAAAAAGGTATTAGTAGATGCAATCAATGTTGATGAGGCGTTAGTTACAGAAAACGCTAGCTTAAAGGATGACCTTGATATCGACTCTTTATCAGCAGTAGAGCTTGCTTTAGAGCTTGAGACAGAGTTCGACGTTACAATCGAGGATGAGGAATTAGCTAAGCTTGAGACTGTTCAGGACATCATGGATCTTATCGCTTCTAAGCAGTAATATCTTTGTAAGCCATCACAACTTTATATATAAAAAAAGCCCTTTTTTCATAAAAGGGCTTTTTATTTTTTAAATTTTGACAGTCAAAGTATTTACTTTGAATATCTAAGTATGTATAATGTAAAAGAATTTTGAATATCAAACTATTTTATTTGATATTTCTGTAAAACATAAATGTGTATGAGTGTATGGAGAATATTATGGAAACTAAGAAAATAGAAGAGATCGTAAATATTTTTGAAAAGAGTGATGTTGCGAAGATGGAGCTTGAGGTTGGTGAATTAAAAATCAAGCTTGAGAAGAGTGTTGCACCATCAGCTGAAATGGTACCAGTTCAGAATGTTGTTTATACAAAAGAGTCTTCTGTAAATTCCATGGTTAAGGAACTGAAAGAACCACAGGCAGACAATACTGCAAATGTACAGGAGGAAGCTCCTAAGTCATATATCAAATCTCCAATCGTTGGAACATTTTACCAGGCAAGCGCAGTTGGAGCTGAGCCTTACGTAAAGGTTGGCGACAGAGTAAATGTTGGCGATGTTGTCTGCATAGTTGAAGCCATGAAGGTTATGAACGAAATTAAGTCAGATAAAGCAGGTGTTATTAAAGAGGTACTTGCTAAGGATGGTTCAATGGTGGAATACGATGCACCTTTATTTGTAATCGGAGATTGATATGATAAAGAAATTACTTATAGCAAATCGTGGCGAAATTGCCATAAGAATAATCAGAACTTGTAAGGAAATGGGGATTAAGACAGTTGCCGTATATTCCCAGGCAGATGCTGAATCACTTCATGTACAGCTTGCAGATGAAGCAGTATGTATCGGCGCACCCAGAGCCGTAGACAGCTACTTAAACATGAACAACATTATTCAGGCTGCATGTTCAACAGGATGTGATGCAATTCATCCGGGGTTTGGATTCTTAAGTGAGAACCCTGACTTTGCAAGACTTGTAGAGCAGTGCGGTCTTATATTCGTAGGTCCAAGCGCTGACATTATAGAAAAGCTCGGCAACAAGTCAACAGCCAAGAGAATTATGAAGGAAGCGGGAGTTCCTGTTGTTCCTGGAAGTAAGGATGTTGTTGAAACTGTTGAGGAAGGCTTAGAGCGCGCAAAGGAAATTACATATCCACTCATCATCAAGGCAAGTGCAGGCGGCGGTGGCCGAGGCATGAGAATCGTTCACAGTGAAGATGAATTTGTAAATGCATTTAACAGTGCAAAGAGTGAGGCTAAGGCCTGCTTCAACAATGACGAAGTCTACATGGAGAAGTTCATCGAAGATCCTAAGCATATTGAAGTACAGCTTATTGGCGATCACTTCGGAAATGTTATTCACCTCTATGAGAGAGACTGCTCATTCCAGAGAAGAAATCAGAAGCTTGTTGAGGAAGCACCCTGCTTTACATTAAGTGATGATATCAGAACAAGAATGACAAATGATGCTGTTAAGGCATGTAAGGCTGTTGGCTACGACTCAGTTGGAACTATTGAATTCCTTCTTGATAAGCACGGCAATTACTACTTCATGGAAATGAATACAAGAATCCAGGTTGAGCATCCTATTACAGAAATGATCTGCAACATAGACATCGTAAAGCAGCAGATCAAGATTGCAGAAAACCAGAGATTAAATATTAAGCAGGAAGATGTAAAGATTAACGGCTACGCAATGGAGTGCCGAATCAATGCAGAAAATACAAAGGAAGACTTCAAGCCTTCACCGGGTAAGATTACATTCTTAAATCTCCCTGGTGGCCGAGGCGTGCGAAATGAAACTGGCGTATACAACGGATATACAATTCCTCCGTTTTACGATGCCATGATTATCAAGGTTATAACATTTGCGCCTACAAGACTTGAGTGCATTAAGAAAATGCGTATCGCCCTTGAAGAGTTAATTATCGAAGGCATTGATACAAATATAGAATTTCACTATTTACTTCTTCACCACAAGAATTTCATAGATGGAAGATATACAACAGGATTTGCGGCTACTTTTATCGAGGAGTTAAAGGAAAATGAAGAATATATTTAAAAAGAGAAGAGAACGTATAACTTTATTTCGTGGCCAGAATAAAAGAGAAGATGCTTACAAAGCTAAGGAAATTCCTGATGATCTTTTCAGAATATGTAAAAGATGTAAAAACACAATTCAGACAGAAGTATTTAAGAACAACTTATATGTATGTCCTGAGTGCGGATCTCACGTAAGAATCGGTTCAAGAGAGAGGATCAGCCAGATTATTGATGAAGGCACATTTGAGGAAATGGATGCTGACATCACAACAGTAAATACTGAATTTAAGGGATATACAGAAAAGCTTGATAAGTACAAAGCTGAAACAGGCATGAATGAAGCCGTTGTTACAGGAGTTGGAAATATCAACGGAGAAAAGACAGCAATCGCCGTTATGAATTCATATTTCATGATGGGAAGTATGGGAAGTGTTGTTGGAGAAAAGATCACAAGACTTATCGAAAAGGCTGACGAAGAGCATTTACCATTAGTGATTTTCTGTGCCAGCGGTGGAGCGAGAATGCAGGAAGGTATTGTTTCTCTTGTTCAGATGGCAAAGACAAGTGCTGCATTAAAGAGATTTAACGACCATGGAAACCTTTATATTTCAGTCCTTACAAATCCTACAACAGGTGGTGTAAGTGCCAGCTTTGCAATGCTTGGAGACATAATTATTTCAGAGCCGAGAGCACTTATTGGATTTGCAGGAAGACGAGTTATTGAAAAGACAATAAATGAAGAACTTCCTAAGGAATTCCAGAGAGCAGAATTTGTTAAGGAAAAGGGCTTTGTGGACATGATTGTGGAACGAAAGAAAATGAAAAAGACACTTGGTGATTTAATCAGATTACATGGAGTTAACTAATATGGACATGAGCATGAACAAATCAAAGCTTTCCGCTTGGGAGAGAGTTGGTCTTGCAAGACAGACTACACGTCCTAAAGCGCAGGATTTTATAAAGGAATTATTTACTGATTTCTATGAATTATCAGGTGACAGATATTTCGGAGATGACAAGGCAATTATCGGCGGTATCGCTTCATTTCACGGTATTCCTGTAACAGTAATTGCCGAGTCAAAGGGAAAGACACTTGAAGAAAACCTAGAGAAAAACTTCGGAATGGTTAATCCTGAAGGATACAGAAAGGCTTTAAGACTTGCAAAGCAGGCTGAGAAGTTTAACAGACCGGTTATTACATTTGTTGATACTGCAGGTGCGTATCCGGGAAAGGGAGCTGAGGAGAGAGGACAGGCAAATGCAATTGCTGAATGTCTCTACAAATTTTCAGATCTTAAGGTGCCTGTAATCGCAGTTGTAATCTCAGAAGGCGGAAGTGGTGGAGCACTTGCACTTTCAGTGGCAGACAGAATTGTTATGTTTGAAAATGCAATCTACTCAATTCTTTCACCTGAAGGATTTGCCAGCATACTCTGGAAGGATGCTTCAAAGGCAAAGGAAGCCAGTGAGGTTATGGGATTAACTTCATTTGATCTCTACGAAAAAGAAATCATAGACAAGATTATTGAGGAACCGGATGGCGGAATCCAGGTTGAGCATGAGGACGCAGTCAGAGAACTTGACGAGTACCTTATAAAGGAACTTAAGGCTCTTAAAAATACAGAAATGGATGAGCTGCTTGATAAAAGATATAACAAATATCGCAAAGTAGGTAAATTCGTATGAAAAACATAAGAATCATCGGTGTCGGACATAAGCCGGCAGAAACCTGTGTAACAAACGATATGTTGTCTGAAATTGTGGATACAAATGATGAATGGATAACAACACGAACAGGTATTAAAACAAGATATTTTAGTGAAAACAAAAATACAAGTGAATTAGGATATGAAGCTGCACTTAATGCAATTAAGGATGCAGGCATAGATAAAACTGAGATTGAGGCAATTATTGTTGCAACAATGACACCTGACAATGCAATGCCATCAACAGCATGCCTTATTCAGGAAATGTTGGGACTCAATGATCAGAAAATAATGGCATTTGACATGAATGCGGCATGTAACGGCTTTATTTCAGCCTTACAGGTAGGTTCATCACTTCTTGGAAGATTTAAAACAGTCCTTGTTGTAGGTGCTGAAACAAACAGTAAAATACTTGATTTCGCTGACAGAAGCACATGTATTTTATTTGGTGACGGTGCAGGTGCTGCAGTGCTCAGATACGAAGAATGTGAAAAAGAAACATTTATGTACAGCAACAGCATGGGAGACAACAAGAACGTTTTAACATGTAAGAACAACGGACTTACACCATTAATGACTTCCAACCAGGCAGTGAACAACTACATGACAATGCAGGGCAATGACGTATTCAGATTTGCCATCAGAGTTATGGAAGAGGCCATTGTTGAGGTACTTAAAGAGTCGAATCTTACTATAGATGATATCGACTGCATCATACCTCATCAGGCAAATATAAGAATTATTAAGCATGTGGCAAGAAGCATGAACCTTCCAATGGAGAAGGTATTTGTAAATCTTGACAAATACGGCAATACATCCTCAGCAAGTATCGGAATCGCACTCAGCGAAGCGAAGGCACAGGGGGTAATAAAGGAAAATGACAAAGTTATCCTGGTAGGATTTGGCGGAGGCTTTACCTACAGCTCCTACCTTTACCAGTTTTAAATAGTGAAAATGAGAAAGGCACATTTACAGATGATCAATAAATTATTTGACGTTAAATATCCTATTTTTCAAGGGGCAATGGCACATGTAGCCACAGCAGAATTTGCAGCAGACGTATCTAACGCAGGTGCTATCGGAATTATCGGTACAGGCGCAATGAATGCGGAAGAAACAAGAAAGGCCATTCATAAATGCAAAGAATTAACAGATAAGCCCTTTGGTGTAAATGTTATGCTCATGAACCCTCATACAGAAGAAATTATGAAGGTAATTGCTGAGGAAAAAGTAGCATTGGTAACAACAGGTGCCGGCAATCCGGGAATTTACATGGAAATGTTAAAGGAAAGCGGAGCTAAGGTAATTCCTGTAGTTGCAAGTGTTGCCCTCGCAAGAAGAATGGAGCGAGTAGGTGCTGATGCGGTAATCGTTGAAGGCGGTGAAGCTGGCGGACATGTAGGTGAGCAGACAACTATGGTACTTGTTCCACAGGTTGTGGATGCAGTTGAGATTCCTGTAATTGCAGCGGGTGGTATTGCTGACAGCAGAGGATTTGATGCAGCACTTTGTCTCGGTGCAGAGGGTGTTCAGCTTGGAACAGTACTCCTTGCAACAGATGAATGTCCAATTCATGAGAATTATAAAAATGCCGTAATCAAGGCTAAGGACATGGATACTGTTGTTACAGGAAGAACAGCAGGTTCACCGGTACGAGTGCTTAAGAACAGATTAAGCCGTGAGTATATGAAACTCGAACAGCAGGAAGAAAGCCAGGCAGAACGCGAAAAGCTCACAATCGGAGCACTCCGCAGAGCCGTTAAGGAAGGCGATATGCAAGACGGTTCAGTTATGATGGGCCAGATCGCCGGACTTTGTAAAGAAATAAAGCCTTTGCCACAAATATTCGAAGAAATCGTAACAGGTTCCAAAGTAGTATTGAGTGAATTAGAAAGAAAAATTAGAGAGATATAATGCTAAAAGAAATAAAAATCAGAAACAGAAAATTATCAATTCCAATTATCCAGGGTGGTATGGGAATCGGAATTTCTCTGTCTAATCTTGCCGGAAGTGTAATGAGAGAGGGCGGTATGGGAGTAATCAGTGCCGCTCAACCGGGATGTTACAAGGAAGATTTCAAAACAAATACATTACAGTGCAACTTAAATGCTTTTGCGGAGGAAATACATAACGCAAGATTAATTTCTGAGGGAAATGGATTGCTTGGTGTAAATATCATGTGTGCCAGCGAGGACTACGATGATTATGTAAGAGTCGCATGTGCAGAAAATGTTGATGCCATCATATCCGGTGCGGGTTTACCGCTGAAATTACCGTCACTTGTGGACAATGAAAATGTACTTCTTGCCCCGATAGTTTCCAGTGCCAAGGCATTTAACGTAATAGCTAAATACTGGGATAAGCACTATGAAGTGTGTCCTGATTTTATAGTTATTGAAGGAAGCAAGGCAGGTGGTCACTTAGGATTTAAGAAGGACGATGTGTTAAATGATACCTGTGAAAATATAGAAGATATTTTACAGGGAGTACTTGTAGCCAAGGTTCCTTATGAGGAGAAATACGGCAAAGAAATACCTGTATTTGTTGCAGGTGGAGTATTTACGGGAAGTGATATCGCGAGATTTATAAATCTTGGAGCTGACGGAGTACAGATGGGTACACGTTTCATTGCCACTCACGAGTGCGATGCAAGTGATGAATTTAAAGATGCGATTATTAACTGCAAAGAGGAAGATATCGTAATAGTAGATTCACCGACGGGATTTCCGGGCAGGGCACTTCGAAATAAATTTACAAAAACAATCGATCCAAATGTTGATGCGAAAATATCTCATTGTTATAACTGCATGATACCGTGTAATCCGGCGCACACCATTTACTGTATAAGTGAGGCGTTAATCATTGCCGCAAAGGGCGATGTGGAAAACGGACTGGTATTTGCAGGTGAAAATGCTTACAGAGTTAATAAAAAGGTAAGCGTAAAAGAATTAATAGATGAGCTGATGAAAGAATTAAATGACTCATTAGATTAAATGAGCATGTTAATTCCTAAGTATATATGGACATAAATTGATGTGTTCAGCAAACGAAGTGATAAGGAGGTAATAATGAAGACTGCTATTCTATTTGCCGGACAGGGTGCTCAGTACGTGGGCATGGGCAAGGATTTCTATGAAGAATATGAGGAGTGCAGAGAAGTATATGACAATGCAAATGTAGATTTCAGCTTACAGAATCTCTGCTTTGAAGGGCCTAAGGAAATGCTGGACAATACAGCATTTGCACAGAGTTGCATTTTAACAACATCAATAGCCATTTCTGCATTACTTAAGAAGAACGGCATAAAGGCAGATTATGTTGCAGGACTTAGTCTTGGTGAATATTCTGCACTTACATATGCAGGTGCAATCAATGTAAATGATGCCATTCAGATTGTAAGAGAGCGTGGAAAAATCATGGACAACGCCTTCACAGGTAAGGAAGTTATGATGGCGGCTGTTTTAGGATCTGATGAAACTACAATCAAAGAAGTACTTGAAGAGGTTAAGTCACTGGGTGTTGTAGAAGTTGCCAATTATAACTGTCCAGGACAGATAGTAATAAGCGGTGAGAAAGCAGCCTGTGAAAAGGCTGCAGAAAAGCTCCTTGAAAGAAATGCAAGAAGAGTTATTCCTCTTCAGGTAAGCGGAGCATTCCACACATCACTTCTTGAAGAAGCATCAGTTAAGCTCAATAAGGAACTTAAAAAATATACATTTAACAAGCCTGAAATTCCTGTTGTTTACAACTATACAGGAGCTGAGTCTGATGAGGATATCATCGACATTCTTACAAAGCAGATTAAGAGCAGCGTAAGATTTTCTCAGTCAATCGAATATATGATTTCACAGGGTGTTGATACATTTATCGAGGTTGGCCCTGGAAAGGTATTATCAGGTTTCGTAAAGAAGACAGACAAAAATGTAAAGATTTACAGCGTTGATACAGTTGAAGATTATAAGAAAATGTTGGAAGGACTTGGTTTATGAGAAAAACAGCAATCGTAACAGGTGGTTCAAGAGGAATCGGCCGTGCAATCGCAATAGCATTATCACATGAGTACAATGTTGTAATTAATTATTGCGGCAGTGAAGACAGGGCAAATGAAGTTCTTGCTGAATGCACAAAGAACGGAAGCGACAGCATGATTTTCAAGGCTGACGTAAGTGACAGTGCTGCAGTAAATGACATGATCAAGGCTGTATCAGAGAAATATGAAAGCATTGACGTTGTTGTAAACAATTCAGGAATTACAAAGGACAACCTCATTCTCAGAATGAGTGAAGAGGACTTTGAAAAGGTAATCGATATTAACTTAAAGGGCTGCTTCAACGTAAGCAAGGCTGTATTAAAGCCAATGCTTAGGCAAAAGAGCGGTTCTATCATAAATATGGCAAGTGTTATCGGCGAGATTGGAAATATCGGCCAGGCAAACTACGCAGCAAGTAAGGCAGGTGTTATTGCACTTACAAAGACAATCGCCAAGGAAGGCGCCCATAAAAATGTAAGATGTAACGCAATTGCACCGGGATTTATTCAGACAGAAATGACTGATGTACTTTCAGACAGCGTTAAAGAGGCTATTTTAAACAATATTCCTATGAAGGAACTTGGCAAGCCGGAAGACATTGCAAACTTAGTTTTATTCTTATCAGGTGAAAACAGTCGCTACATTACAGGACAGGTTATAAATGTAGACGGCGGAATGGTAATGTAAGGAGCGGAAATGAAGAGAAGAGTTGTTATAACAGGATTAGGGGCATTATCACCTATCGGAAACGATGTTCCGACTCTTTGGGAATCAATTGAAAACTGCAAATGCGGTATAGATAAAATTACAAAATTTGACACATCAGATTTCAAGGTTAAATTAGCCGGTGAAGTTAAGGGTCTTGATGTTGAGCAGTACTTTGACAAGAGAAGTGTTAAGTTTAACGACTTATTTACAGTATACGCAAGAATAGCTGCAAAGCAGGCATTTGAAGATTCTAAGATTGATATTGATGCAATCGATAAGACAAGATTTGGTGTAATATTTGCAACAGGTATCGGTGGTATCGGAACTATCGAAGTAACTGAGGATAAGTTACAGGCTCAGGGACCGGGTCGTGTTTCTCCATTCTTTATTCCAATGTCAATTGCAAATATGGCAGCGGGAAATGTTGCTATTGATCTTCAGGCTCAGGGTCACTGCTCAAGTGTTGTTACTGCTTGTGCAGCGGCAACAAATGCAATCGGTGAGGCATTCCATAAGATTCGTGACGGATATGAAGATATTATGATGACAGGTGGCTGTGAGGCAGCGGTAACACCATTATCAGTTGCAGGTTTCCAGTCAATGAAGGCTCTTCACGTTGGAGATGACAAGAACCGCGCAAGTATCCCATTTGACAAGGACAGATCAGGTTTCGTTATGGGTGAGGGCGCAGGTGCACTTGTACTTGAAGAGTATGAGCATGCCAAGAAAAGAGGCGCAAAGATCTATGCTGAAATCGTAGGTTACGGTGCAACTTGTGATGCATTCCACATTACAGCTCCAATGGAAGGCGGAGAAGGTGGTGCAAGAGCAATGGTAAATGCTTTAAAGGATGCATCAATCGAGCCTGAAAGCATTAATTACATCAACGCTCACGGAACAAGTACACCACTTAATGACAAGACAGAGACAAGCGCTGTTAAGAGTGCATTTGGTGACCATGCTTACAACCTTTTAATGTCAAGTACAAAGGGTAATACAGGACATTTACTCGGTGCCAGTGGTGCAATTGAGTCAATCATCTGTGTAAAGGCAATCGAGAACAGCTTTGTTCCACCTACAATCAACTATCAGAATCCGGATGAAAACTGCGACCTTAACATCGTAGCCAATACACCGGTTAAAAAAGAACTTAACTATGTAATGAAAAACTCATTGGGCTTTGGCGGTCACAATGCATCATTGATTTTCAAGAAAGTAGAGGATTAAATGTTATATAATTCAAATCAGATTCAGGAAATAATTCCACATCGTTATCCTATGCTCCTTGTTGACAGAATCGAAAGCATAAGTGAAGATGGAACATGTATAATCGGAACAAAGAGCGTAAGTGCTAATGAAATGTTCTTCATGGGACATTTTCCACAGAAGCATGTAATGCCAGGAGTTCTTATTGTTGAGGCGCTTGCTCAGACAGGTTGCGTTCTCCTGTTGTCTAAGGAAGAAAACAATGGTAAAATAGGTTACTTTGCAGGTATTAATAAAATGCGTTTCAAGAAGCAAGTAGTTCCTGGTGATACACTTACGCTTAAGGTAACATTTACTAAGGAAAGAGCCGGAATCTGCTTTGCTGACGTAGAAGCAAGCGTAGACGGCAAGGTAGCTGCCTGTGGCGAAATCATGTGTGCCGTTGGGTGATAGATTTTAAGGAATTCAATTATGATAATAGGTATTGGTTGTGACATCTGCCAGATCAGCAGATTTAAGGATAATTATGAAAAGCTGGCTAAGAGGCTTCTCACAGAAAATGAATATGCCATATATTCAGACTTCACAAGTGAGAAGAGAAAAATAGAATTCCTTGCAGGAAGATTTTCAGCCAAGGAGGCAGTCGTAAAAGCCTTAGACGTACCAAAGCTTGTTAAAGATATTGAAATATTAAATGACGAAAACGGAAAGCCATACTGTACTCTTGAAGGATATAAAATACACATTTCAATCTCTCATGAGACAGAGTACAGCTGTGCATATGCGTTGTGTGAAAGTCTGGACTAAGGACAGAAAAATCACTTGAACTGTTAATGAAATTCTATGGATATAGTTCTGTGAATATCATTAAGTTTAAGTGGATAAATATATAAATAAAAAAAAGTGTGAAACATATCAGATTTATGTCTCACACTTTTTTTTATAGTCTTACACTAATCTCATTACTCGCAATAGTAGCAACCGTGCCATCCTCTTTCTTAATCACAAGTCTGCCTAAATGGTCAATGTCTTCCACATATGCATTATATGAATTGCCCTTTTCATATACAGTAATATCCTTATGAAGCACTATAGAATGCTTTTTATATTTTTTAATCAGTTCAGGGCTTTCGATATTCTTATAATTCTCATAAAAATGATTAAGTACTGAAACAATCAAATCATTTCTATGTTTGTAAGTATCTGTAAAATCCTCAATACTTGATGCAATATCGTCCATAAATTCGCTGTTATTAATATGGTGTACATTAATACCGATACCGACAACCATATATTCAAGACTCATGGACTGAAGCTCGATGCCTGCTTCACAGAGAATACCTGAGAGCTTTTTATTCTTATAGAAAATATCATTTACCCACTTGATACCTGTTTCAATGTCATAAACTTCCTGAATGGCCTCAACAACGCTGACACCTGCGCAGGCAGTAATAAGAAGTGAGTTATCAAGGGCAATTTCCGGACGTAAGAAAATGGACATATACACGCCCTTATTCTTTTCACAGTAAAAAGATCTGCCGTTTCGTCCCTTACCGCCGAGCTGGTTATTGCTTATAAGAACATGGCCCTCAGGAAGAGTGCCTGCCTGCTGTTTAAGATCATCATTTGTTGAAGATGTACTTTCAACAACAGTAATGTCTTTATAAAAAGGACTGGCATTGTCCTTAATATACTGGTCAGAGAGATAATCATTTTCATTTATAAGCATGTATCCCTTGTTCTGCCTGGATAAAATAACATAGCCGTCATTTCGCAATGTCTTAATATTTTTGGAAATACTTACACGGCTGACATTTAATTCACTGGCAATACTTTCGCCGGATACATATTCATTTTCGTTATTTATTAATATATTTAAAATCTTATTCTTCATGTTTTCAATTATATAATAATGAAAATAAGTATCAAGCACATTCAAGTATGTGGTATTATTTAATAATGTAAAAAAGTAAAATTAAAATGAAAAATAACCCATAGCGGTTCCACAGGAGAGCTTTTAATAAATGAAGATAAAAAAAGTAAATCTTGATACGGTAATAGGTATTACAAGTGAAATTCCTGAAATGGAGTTTCCTGAAATTGCATTTGCTGGAAAATCAAATGTAGGTAAGAGTTCAATTATCAATGCCTTAATGAACAGAAAGTCCTATGCAAGAACATCAGAAAAGCCTGGTAAGACTCAGACTATTAACTACTACAATGTAAATGATGCAATTTATCTTGTTGACCTCCCTGGTTACGGATATGCAAATGTAAGCGTAAAGGTTAAGGAAAAATGGGGAAAGATGATAGAGAAATATCTCTGTACATCAACTCAGTTAAAGGCTGTTTATTTACTGGTAGACAGCAGACACGCTCCATCAGCAAATGACAAGTTAATGTATGACTGGGTATTATCAGTTGGCTTCAGACCTGTAATCATTGCCACAAAGGCTGATAAGCTTAAGAAAAATGAGCGCGTTAAAAATGTAAATATCATTAGAAAAGAGCTTGGTATGAAGGCTGAGGATAAATTAATCCTTACATCAAGTCTTAAAAAAGAAGCCATCGATCAGGTTTGGAAATCACTCTGTGATGATGCGGGAATAGAAAATATAGAATAAAGGATTGCTATGAACTACTATGTACTTAGCTTATTTCCTGAGATTGTTGAGAATTCACTCAATGCCAGTATCACAGGAAGAGCTATTGACAATGAATTAATTTCTCTGACTTCCATTGATATAAGAGACTTTTCAGATAATAAGCATATGAAGGTGGATGATTATCCATATGGTGGTGGTGCAGGCCTTGTAATTAAGCCTACATGCGTATATGACGCATATCTTCACACACTTTCTCTTATAAAAAGTGAGAAGAAGCCGAGAGTTGTATATATGACACCACAGGGGTCAGTATTTAACCAGAAAAAGGCAGCGGATTTTGCCAGGGAAGATGACCTTATAATTTTATGTGGTCACTATGAAGGAATTGACGAGAGAGTACTTGAGACTATCGTTACTGACTACGTATCCATAGGTGATTACGTGCTTACAGGTGGCGAGATTGCCTCTGTAATCGTTATTGATGCAGTTTCAAGACTTGTTCCGGGAGTGCTTGGTAACAGCGAATCTGCATTTACGGATACATTTTCAGACGGACTCCTTGAATATCCTCAGTACACAAGACCTGAGGAATTCTTAGGAAAGAAAGTTCCTGACGTGCTCCGTTCAGGTCACCATGGAAATGTTGAAAAATGGAGGCATCAGCAGAAACTCATTAGAACGAGAAAAAACAGACCGGATTTATATGAGAAATATATTGAACTTCATCCTGAAGAAAAACTTGAGGACGAGGAATAAATATAGACGAAGAGCAATTATATAATAGAGATTGGCGTTGGGTATGATATAGCTAAGTAGCTGTATCCCTATTGTGTAAAGTTGTGTGAAGAATAAATAATAACCAAGAAGCGAGGTGATTTAAGTGAGAGTATCAGAAAGAACAAAGGAAATTTTACAGAGACTGGACGACCGGTATGGCCTGGAAATTATATGTTCTCTCGACTACACCTCAGATCTGGAACTTCTTGTTGCCACAATGCTTTCAGCCCAGTGTACTGATGAAAGAGTAAATATCGTAACAAAGGATTTATTTGCCAGATACAAAAATGTAAGCGATTTTGCCAATGCGGACATAGAAGAGCTTGAGCATATGGTTAAGCCTACGGGATTTTTCAGAGCCAAGGCAGCTCATATCAAAGAAGCGGCAATGATGATTATGACTGAACACGGTGGTAAGGTTCCTGACAACATTGACGACTTAACAAAGCTTCCGGGTGTAGGCAGAAAAACTGCAAATGTTATTCTGACTCACATTTACAACGTGCCGGGAATCGTAGTTGATACCCATGTTAAGCGAATTACGGGGCGCCTTGGGCTTACAAAGGAAAGAGATCCCGTAAAGATAGAATTTGATTTATATAAAAAGCTTCCAAAGGAGCACTGGGGCAGACTGAACTACCAGCTTATAACATTTGGCAGGGAAATATGCACTGCAAGATCACCAATGTGTGGCCAGTGCTTTATGGCAGATATCTGCAAGTCAAAAGATAAACGCATTTAAAGCGTGATGAGAAATATTATGCATACTGAAGTCAGGTTTAATGATTAACGGTTTTGCGATTAAGGACAAAAGAGTATGAGAGAAGGTATTTTACAGGACAATATTTATAAGAGAGCCGTTGAAAAAAATATCAGCAAGAAGAATAAGTGCGATGAAAGTATAGGTAACATAAGCATTTCATCATCTGCAACCTATAGGGATGTTGAAAAGAATGTATCTGCTTCTGATACCAATATTGAAAAAAGCTCATCTGATGTTTTCTATTTCTGTGTATTTGCTCTTATTGAGGCGGTAAATAACCTGCGAATAAGGGCAGCGGAAGGTCAGATTTACACAAAAGTAAATATAATAATTCCTGAGCATTATACTGAAAATGATTTAAAATCGATTATACTATCATTAAACGACTGTCTTACGCTTGCAAATGTAAAAATCGCCCAGTGCATGGTAAATGTATGGAGCTGTGTTACAAGTCCAATCATGAATGTGGAAGCATTTTTAACGGATGCAGCGGATGTAAAAGAAGCTGTGAAGAAAATTTCACTGAAAAGCAAGAAATCATCAGAGCAGCATACATCTGCAGGTGCAGCGGATGGAAATACATGTGATAAGAATAGCGCTGATGGAATGCTCTCCATCGTGGCATTTGGTGAGGTCGGTATTTCCTACACAAAGGCAACATTAAATGATGAAACTGTTATGGAAAGCTGTAAAAAGAGATTTAGCAATGAGTACATATCAGACATGGATTACGACTACGGCGCCATGCTTATTAATCTCAGCAAAGATGTGATTGATAACAGCAGACTTATAATCAATTCATCAGAGTGTGGCATAAATAGTGCACTCTGGAAGCTGGCGGAAATGTCAGATTGTGGATTTGAAGTGGACTATAAAGCGATTCCTGTGAAGCAGTCAGTTGTTGAATTAAGCGAATTGCTTAAGCGAGACATTTACAACATGCATTCCTTAGGCTCTGGAATAATCTTAACGGATAATCCCGATGAGATTGTTAATAAGCTTAAGGAATTGGGGATAAATGCAGCTCAGATAGGTGCTTTAACGAAAGAAAAGAGTAAAATTATCCTGGGTGTTGATACAAGAAGCAATATGAACCGTCCTGACATGGATGAAATATATGTGATTTAATGGAGTTTATACTATGGAATTGAGAAAAGAAATATTAGATACACTGGAGCAGGACGCGCGAATCTCTCCAAAGGAGCTTGCAATCAGACTTGGAGCTGATGAGGTTGATGTTGTAAATGAAGTAGCTGCCATGGAACAGGAAGGTATCATTTGCGGATACTTAACACTTATCGACTGGGATAAGACATCTGTAGATAAGGTAACAGCTCTTATCGAAGTTAAGGTTACACCTACAAAGGGACTCGGTTTCGACAGCATTGCCAAGAGAATTGAGCAGTTCCCACAGGTTAGCTCAATTTACCTTATGTCAGGTGGATTTGACTTCACTGTAATTATTGAAGGACGAAGCATGAGACTAGTTGCAGAATTCGTGCGAAACAACCTTTCAACTATTGAGGGTGTGCTTAGTACAGCAACACATTTTGTACTCCGTAGATACAAGGATCACGGCGTGATCTTTGATGAGAAAAAATTAGATGAAAGGGTTAACATTTTGCCATGAAAGAATATGTATCACAACAAATTAAAAATCTTGAGCCTTCTGGTATCAGAAAGTTCTTTGATGTTGTAAATGACATGCCTGATGCAATATCTCTCGGTGTTGGTGAACCTGACTTCGAGACACCAATGAACATAAGAACTCAGGCAATATACTCATTAGAGCAGGGAAAGACATTCTACACATCTAATGCAGGTCTCCCTGTTTTAAGACAGGAAATATGCAAGTACGTAGAGCGTAAATATAATGTTTCATACAATCCCAAAAATGAAATATTAATTACAGTCGGTGGTAGTGAGGCCATTGATATGGGACTCCGTTGTGTACTTGATCCGGGCGATGAAGTTATCATTCCACAGCCTGCTTACGTATCATATGAACCATGTACAATTATGGCAGGTGGAAAGCCTGTAATTATAGATTTAAAGGCGGAAAATGAATTCCGTCTTACACCTGAGGAACTTGAAGCTGCAATTACACCAAAGACAAAGGTGCTTATATTGCCATTCCCTAATAACCCTACAGGTGCAATTATGGAAGCTAAGGATTTAGAGGCAATCATTCCTATTATTATCAAGCATGACCTTATAGTAATGTCCGATGAAATCTATGCCGAGCTTACATATACAGGAAAGCATGTAAGTATTGCATCATATCCGGGTATGAAGGAGAGAACTATTTTAATAAATGGTTTCTCAAAAGCATTTGCCATGACAGGATGGCGTTTAGGATATGCCTGTGGACCTGCTGAGATTATCGAGCAGATGACAAAGCTTCACCAGTATGCAATCATGTGTGCGCCTACATTAAGCCAGTATGGTGCAATCGAGGCCGTTAAGAACTCAGATGAAGAAGTAGAAAACATGGTTAAGCAGTATAACCAGAGAAGACGTTTCTTACTTAGTGAATTAGAAAGACTTGGTCTTGACTGCTTTGAACCGGGGGGTGCATTTTACGTATTCCCTTCAATTAAGAAGACAGGAATGACAAGTGAGGAATTTGCCACAAAGTTACTTGAGTCACAGAAGCTTGCTGTAGTTCCGGGTAATGCATTTGGTAGAAGTGGAGAAGGATTCATAAGAATTTCTTATGCTTATTCAATTGACAACTTAAAAGAAGGAATAAGAAGAATAGAGGAGTTTTTAAAGAATGTTTAACATAGTACTTCTCGAGCCTGAGATACCCGCCAATACAGGAAATATAGGACGAACATGTGTGGCAAGCGGATTAAGACTGCACCTGATAGAGCCTTTGGGATTTATTATAAATGATAAGAATTTAAAGCGTGCAGGAATGGATTACTGGAAGGATCTTGAATGGTATTTATATGATGACTATGAAGATTTCCTTGCAAAGAATCCGGATTCAATAGGCCGTACATATTATGCGACAACTAAAGCTCATAAGACATATGCAGATGCGGAATTTAAGCCGGGGGATTATATAATGTTCGGCAAGGAAAGTGCAGGAATTCCGGAAGAGATTTTAGTTGAGAATGAGGATAAATGTATCAGAATCCCAATGAGAGAGGAATACAGATCCCTTAACTTAAGTAATTCGGTAGCGATTATTGCCTACGAAGCCATGAGACAGAATCAGTTTAAGTCTCTTGAGGAATATGGCGAACTGCATAGATTAAAATGGGATAAGTAAGCCGGGAAATGTAAAAACAGGGCATGGTTATGAATTATCATAAATGGTTGAATGTTCTGTGAAATAAGTATTTAAAAAGACCTGTATACCACACGATATACAGGTCTTTTTTATTCTTTATTTATTTTTTCAACCACTTCATCACTTAAAGTAGCAGTAAATGTGAATGCTGTTCCTTCGCCATATACACTTTCTATATCTATAGTTTCATTGTGTGCCTTTATAATACCTTTCACAATAGAGAGGCCAAGTCCGGAGCTTTTCTTGTTGCGTCCGCGGCTTTCATCTGACTTATAGAAACGGTTCCATATTTTATCAATGTCTTTTTCACTGATACCGGCACCGTGATCTCTTACAGTAATATATGCTTTCTTAGCCTTTTCATCCAGAACCTCAACCTTAATTTCTATGGAAGAGTTGTCCGGGCTGAACTTTATGGCATTGTCCACAAGATTGTATATTACCTGCTGATATTTGATTTCATCAGCATAAATGTATGTTGAAACAGAGTCAAAGCTAAGCTCAAAGTGAATATTTCTTTTTGAGCATACACCGTCAAATGTCTCGATGACGTGTCTGATAACATCATTTATGTCAAATGTGCTTTTCTCCAGTCTTATTGTATTGGCATCCAACTCACCAAGTATAAGAATATCGTTTGTAAGTTCCTTTAATCGGTTGGCTTCAAATAAAACGATATTGATATATTTGTCCATGCTTTCCTTTGGAATTGTTCCATCTGATATGGCCTCTAAATATCCGATAATGGATGTGAGAGGAGAGCGGAAGTCATGGGAAATATTTGACAGGAATGCCTTCTGATATTCCTCTGAATCCTTAATTTTCTTTGCCATGTCGAAGAGTGCAAGTTCCAGCTCACCGATACTTCCTCCGTTATTTCGCTCAAACTGTACATCGAAACGACCTTTGTTATATGTTTCAACGGCTCTCGCAATATACGTAAGAGGGCGGTTTATATATATGACGAAATACAGGAAGAAGAGAATTGATATTCCTATACCTATCAATATGATTATCATATCAATAATGAGATATCCCTTTGTTGATTCGGAAATGTTGTGAGTAGGAATATTCAATACTATGTATCCGTTGGTATTGAAATCATTTGCAACGGGAGCAAATACACTCATGTAATTCTCATCAAATATTCCGTAGAAATCACCTGACCAGACATGCTCTTTTGCCATAAGCACGGAGTCGAAGTTACTGATTTTATACTTTGCCGTACTGTTGGTAGTATTGCCGATGCTATCGGCACTGGCATCGCCATTGGCATAACCACTGGAACCGGCATATTCACTGTCATAGACAATGGTTCCGTCTGTGGCAACAAGGAATATACGGATATCTTCCGAATATGCAACACTGTTTAATACTTCAATTGTCTTTTGCTGGGCTGTTTTATCTTCAGAGAAGAAATCCGCACGGTGTCTGTTTGACAGATTTACAGCCTGTTTATAGAGCAAATCTGATGTATTTTTAAATGCCGCTCTGTAATTTAATGAGTTGGCAACAAACATCATCAGTATGCTGGAAGCTACAACAAGTATCACATATAAAAATATAATTTTAGGTAATGAATCACGTTTCATATAATTACCTTACTTCAAATTTGTAGCCTATACCCCAGACGGTCTGTATAGACCAGTTGTCAGTGTCTTTTATTTTTTCTCGTATTCTTTTGATATGAACGTCAACGGTTCTCGTTTCGCCTGCATATTCATATCCCCAGATATTGTCTAAAAGCTGTTCTCTTGTGAATACCTGATTAGGAGATGAAGCAAGAAAATAGAGCAGTTCTATTTCCTTTGGCGCCATATCCATAAATTCACCGTTGTACTGAACTGAGTAGTTGTCCATGTTTACGATAAGTGACGGATATGACACCTGTTTTTCTTTCTTTTTCTGATCTGCATTGAAGTTTGCGCTTCTTCGTAAGAGTGCCTTAACTCTTGCGATAAATTCCTTTGTTTCAAGAGGCTTTACCATGTAGTCGTCAGCCCCAAGCTCTAATGCAAGCACCTTATCAAATGTTTCTCCTTTAGCGGATAACATAATTATAGGAGTGTTGAGAGTCTTTCTGACTTCACGACATACCTCATAGCCGTCTATCCCCGGAAGCATGATATCAAGCACAATTAAGTCAGGCTTATATTCTTCAACTGCCTTAAGGGCAGCTTCACCGTCATATGCGATTTCCGTATCGAAAAGCTCCTTTTTTAAATATAAAGAAACAAGCTCAGCAATATTTTCATCATCATCTACGATCAAAATTTTATGTGTCTGTGGCATGTGTTGTCCTTTCTATGCCTGTAATAAAGCACAGGTCATATTGTCTATGCCTTATTACTATTGAGATTTGCTGTTTTAATGTGACATAAAGCAATACGGTATGACATTATTGTTGTCACATTATGGTGTTGCCTTAGAACGTCACTATCGTAACTCCGTCTTCACCTTCGCCGTGGATTCCGAGTCGGAAATTGCTGACATATGGAAGTCCTGATAAATACTGTGAAATTCCCTTCTTTAATGCACCTGTTCCCTTACCATGTACGATTCGTACCTGGGCAACACCCGCAAGGTAGGCATCATCCAGATATTTATCAAGTACGCCGATGGCCTCATCCACAGTCATACCAAGAAGATTGATTTCAGGTGAAATGGAACGTGACTTGTTGGAACGGATTTTTGAAGCATATGAAGATGATGTTTCTGTTTTCTTTTCCTTAGGCTGTGGAGTTCTATCTATCTGAAGATTTCTTATGTTCTGCTTTAACTTAAAGTTACCGATAAGAACTGTACATTCATTTTTCTTATCAGGTGGTGTAAGAATTTCTCCGTAACTGTCCATGTCGTGAACAAGAACTCTGACACCAGTCTTATAGTCTTCAGGCTTGTCTGTTGATTTCTTCTTTGCAGGAGCCTTGGATACAGATTTCTCCTGGCGCATCTTTGTCTTTTCGCGAAGCTTACTTCTTTCTTCTTCAAGTTCCTTAACAGTAACGCCTGATGTATTCATGACCTTAATTGCTTTATCAGCAAATGCCTTAGCTTCAGCAAGAATATTTGCAGCCTGCTCATTGGCATTCTGTAAAATCTTATTCTTTGAGTCATTTGTCTTCTGGCGCTCGTGCTTGATTTCTTCTCTTAAGCGCTCAATTTCCTGCTTGTATACCTTGATTTCAGCTTCTTCTGACTGAGCCTTACGTTTTGCCGCATCAAGGTCAGTAATAATGTCCTCAAATGCAACCTCATTGTCAGTAAGTCTCTTCTGGGCATTATCAATAATGTAGTCACTGATTCCAAGTTTCTTGGAAATGGCAAATGCATTTGATTTACCGGGAACACCGATAAGAAGCTTATATGTAGGCTGGAGTGTTTCAATATTGAATTCACAACCTGCATTTACAACTCCCGGAGTTGTAAGGGCGTACATCTTAAGCTCGCTATAGTGAGTAGTGGCAATAGTAGTAATGTGCTTCTTTAAAAGATCATCGAGAATTGATGTTGCAAGGGCAGCACCTTCTGTAGGATCAGTTCCCGCGCCAAGCTCATCGAATAATACAAGACTCTTCTCATTTGAATGCTTTAAAATGCCGGAAATATTTGTCATATGAGCTGAGAATGTAGATAAGCTCTGCTCAATAGACTGTTCATCACCGATATCCGCAAATATTTCCTTAAATACTGCAACCTTAGACCCAACATCTGAAGGAATAAGTAATCCTGAATATGCAAGGAGACAGAGAAGACCTACTGTTTTAAGAGTAACTGTCTTACCACCTGTATTAGGACCTGTAATAACAAGAGTAGAGAAATCATTTCCTATGTGAATATCGATAGGAACTACCTTGTCTGCAGGAATTAATGGATGTCTTGCAGTTTTCAAGTCCACATAGTTATCTAAGTTGATTTCAGGCATGGAACATTTATTGTTCTTACACCATGAAGCCTTGGCGTAAATAAAATCAAGGATAGAAAGTGTTCTGAAGTCTTCGAAGATAACTTCTGTATATTCAGCAGTTTCTTCGCTTAACTTCTTTAAGATTTTCTCGATTTCTTTCTTTTCATCGATTTCAAGCTGCTTTAATTCGTTATTGAGGTTAACAACGATGGAAGGCTCGATAAATAATGTAGATCCTGTTGCAGAACGGTCATGGACCATACCTGTGATTCTACGCTTGTATTCTGCCTTAACAGGGAGACAGTATCTTCCCTGACGGCTTGTAATAATAACATCCTGTAAGCATTCTCTTACGGATGGAGATGATAACATGCGGTTTAATTCTGTAGTTATTCTGTCCTTTGTCTCTTCCTGAGATTTTCTAATCTGTGCAAGGGTAGGACTTGCATTACTTGCAATGTGATCTTCGGAAATAATACATTTTTTTATTGATTTTGAAAGAGTAGTAATAGGATCAAGTGAAGAATACATTGCAGTTAATGAATCCTCAAATAAATCTTCATAGTACTTAACCGCATCTTCAGCACATATGAGTAATTCAGCAATGGCAAGTAATTCAGCTGCATTAAGACTGCTTTCCGCCTTAAGTCGCTTTAACATATCCGTTACGTCCACAACGTGAGTGAAGTCCGGCTTGCCCTTTCGAAATAATCTGTTTACAGCATCGTCTGTCTGCTTGAGAAGCTGCTTTATTTTTTCTTTTGAAGAAAGGGGATGAAGATTTAAAACTCGCTCTCTGCCGGGTTCACTGTCCGCAAGAGAAGCTATAATATTTAAAATCTTGTGATATTCAAGAGTTTTTAATACCTTTTTATTCATGTTTCACATCCTTGACTGTATTTGTCTAATTCAGACAGGTCATAAATAGCCTATCTTATAATATATAGTAATACATTTTACTACTTGTTATTGTTTTTATAAAGTTGTAATTATACATCTTCATATTAAGGCGGGAATTTTATCGCATGAATATTTACATATAAATGACAATGAAATGTATCTATTGCAAGACGCTTTATATGCGGAAAAATGTGTTTGATATATATATATATATATATATATGGTTTAATAATGATGGGGAAGGGGTGAGAAGTTATAGAAGGATTAATTCTAGTGTTAATAGTCGTAATATCATTCGTAATATACGCAATATTAGTGATTCGGGTTTATGAAAATAAGAGCAGAAAAAAGAGTGAGGAAGCAAAGAAGAAAAAGGAAGAGGCAGATGTTATCAAAAGTACCGATGAATATCATATCTGCGTAAGTAAATACGATGAGCTGTTGAAAAAATATAAAGAAAACAAATATTATTTTAATGACATGGACGGTACTAATTATGCAATATTTGATAATAATATACATATTATCAGTGCGCTAAATGATGAGTGTTTTGTCAATATTGTAAAAAACCACAGTTCTGATTTGAATGAACGTATATATGATATTGATAAAATCAGATATTACAACCTGGAGGGCTCTGTATATAAGCAACAGAATATATCAGGCGGAGGAGGCGGAGGTTCTTCCGTCAAAGGCGCCGTTGTAGGCGGACTGATTGCCGGTGGTGCAGGTGCAATAATCGGAAGTCGTAAAAAGACAGATGATATTAAAACAATTTATGAGGAAAAAGATGACCGCCATGTTACGGTAATTTTTACGGATGACAGTGAATTAAGACTTCCGTATAAGTTTTATGACAGATTGCTGGATTATATTCCGGAAAAAGATTATGAAAATTATTTAGCCGCAAAGAGAGAAAAAGGAAGAAAAAGTAACGCTGAATAATTTAATATTTTATAAATGATTTTTCTGAATTGTTGAATAAAAACAAATCGGTAGCATTACCGGTTTGTTTTTCTTTTATACGATTTGATTTTTACATATTTAATTTGTTACATTTTGTTTTTCATTCTGATAAAATTTTATGATTTATATTCACTTTGAAAATTAATGATATACATTATGTTCATATATTTGGTAGTATAGAAATAACTGTATCTGAAAATGCCATAATCGAAAAGCTGTAAAAAGAGGCTGATATGAGTAATGATAATAATCAGAATGAAAATATTAAAAACGATAAGTTTAGCTTATACACTGAAAAGATAAATCCAAAGAAGCCGAAGAAGAAAAATAAGAAATTAATCGCTCTCGGAATACTTATTGGAGCAGGTGTTGCAGCGGTATTTATTGTGCCGTTTATTGTGGGCAAGGTTAATCACATGGTGGAGGTAAGTAATTCAGAGCTGTCACTGGACAGTGATGATGTTCAGGCCATTAATCTTGAGGAAATAAATGAAACTGTAAATGTTGACAACAACGATGCATTTTCCAAAATGCCACAGACCATTGAAAGTATAGGCAGATTCATTGTGCATATCACACCAAAGGAGTCAGACCTTCTCGGTCAGATTCTTTCGGATAAGGATGAGGAAGATACTGAAAATGTCCGTCCGTCTTCAGGGCTTATTATCGGTGAAACTGCTACAAGATTTGTAATTATGTCTGAAGGTCTGTCTATTGATGAGGGACAAAATGTTGACGTTATCATAAATGGTGAAGTTGTTTCAGGTAAATTCCTTGCTAAAAGTCCTAAGTTTGATATTGCACTTATTTCCATAAAGAAAAAGGATATTACAGAGGATACAAAGAAAAACATTGTGCCGATTAAGCTTGGAAATTCCAATAAATCTACACTTGGATCATTTGTCATATCATATGGTGAAAGCGGGGACGAATCGGGAATATTTAACTATGGAATCATTTCCAAGAAATCCAATCAGTCAATGGTGGATGCAAATGTTACCGTAATCAATACAAACATAGCCACATCTTCAAATGATGACGGTCTGCTATTCGATTCAAATGGTAACCTTCTGGGAATCGGAACGGATATGGGGCCTGACAGTGATACATTTAAGGTTGTTGGAATATATGACATTAAGAGACACATTGAAAAGCTTTCAGCTGATATTGATGTGGTGCTTTTTGGAATCTACGGCGAGGACATTACAGAGAATATCGCCAGCAGATATGATATTCCGAACGGCGTATATCTGACGGACGTAGCATTTGATTCTCCAGCATATAAGGCGGGCTTACAGTCAGGAGACATCATAACAGCCATAGACGGTAGTGAAATAAAGAGCATGGATGACATAGAAAATATTTTGTCGGATTATAAGGCAGGAAAGACTATGTCAGTGGATATAAAAAGAAAAAATAAAGACGGTTACTTTGATATGTCATTTGACGTAAATATAGTAAAATATAAGGCATAAATTTTAAGGTTTCAGTTTTTAGCTTTTGGTATTAGATATAAAGTTATTAAATATTAAAATATAAGCTGTAATACAGATAAAAATTAGTTATTAAAATATAAGCTGTAAGAAAGATATAAAGTGACTGAGGGGTGAGCTTTATACCTATAAGCAGATTTTTAGAATTGAGGAATGGGAATGTATTTTATAGAGAATTTTAAGGACGGAGATAAGGTTTCTGGCGTATATTACTGCAAATCCAAGCAGTCAGCTGTTTCAAGAGCAGGTAAGGAATATGAAAATGTTATCTTAAGTGATAAGACAGGCAGTATTGATACAAAAATCTGGGATCCTAATTCATTGGCAATTAAGGAGTTTAGCCCCTCTGATTTTGTTGAAGTAAGCGGAATGGTTTCTCTTTATAACGGAAAGCTTCAGTTTAAGTTAGACAGTGCAAGAGTAGCAGATGAGGGAGAGTACAATCCGACAGATTATATGGCTTCTTCAAGATTTGATATTGAAGAAATGTCAAAAGAGTTCTTTGATATGATTAAGTCAATTAACAACAAATATTTAAGAACACTTCTTGAAAATATATTTGTGGAAGATACAGAATTCTTCAACATTTTCAAAAAGGCATCTGCTGCAAAGAGCGTACACCACGGTTATCTTGGTGGACTTCTTGAGCATTCACTCAGTGTTGCAAGATTAACATCTCTTATGTGCAGCAATTATGACTATGCAAACAGAGATTTAGCGGTTACTGCAGCCATGCTTCACGATGTAGGTAAGATAAGAGAATTATCTCCATTTCCTGAAAATGATTACACTGACGAGGGTAATCTCATCGGTCATATTGTTATAGGATATGGAATGCTTGTTGAAAGAATTGCGAAGATTGACGGATTTCCACATATTTTAGCTCAGGAGTTAGAGCACTGCATTCTTTCTCACCACGGAGAGCTTGAATATGGTTCACCTAAGCGTCCGTCACTTGTTGAAAGCTGGATTCTTGCAGCGGCAGATAAGCTAGATGCAAACCTTGAGGTAATCAGATGTGACCTTAACAGCAAGAACAGCAATGCATGGCTTGATTACAATAAATTACTTGACTGTAAGATTAGAAGGACAGAAATATAATGCTTACTAAGGGAGATTCATTTACAGAGACCATTGTTGATTTAACAAGTGAAGGCCTTGGAGTTGCAAAAATTGAAGTAGAAGAGGGCAGATTATTTCCTGTATTTGTGAAAGATACGGCAATAGGTGACAAAATAGAGGGAATAATAACTAAAATGTCAAAGACATTTGCCTATGGAAAAATGCTTAAGTTAGTGGAAGTCTCAAAGGACAGAACAACTCCTGAGTGCGAAAATGCAAAGAGATGCGGAGGCTGTTCAATTCAGCATATTTCATACGAAGCCCAGCTTGCCTGGAAAGAAAAATTTGTTGAAGAAACAATCTTAAGAATCGGCGGAATTGTAAAGGACGAATACACTCTTAATGACATTATTCCATCATCAGTAAATGGTGAATTAAAGGAATACAGATACAGAAATAAGGGTCAGTATCCTGTTTCAAAGAATAAAAACGGCCACATTATCACAGGTTTTTATGCAAGCCGAAGCCATGACGTTATTGAGTGTAACGACTGCCTTATTGAGAATCAGTATAATTCAGTCATTCTGGCACAGGTAAGAATATATTGTGAAAAAAACAATATCGAACCATATGACGAAGTGAATAAAAAGGGCATCTTGAGACACGTGCTTATCAGAACAGCTTTAGGTAAGCAGAATGAGTCTGATGCCGTTGAGGTTATGGTCTGTCCTGTTTTAAATATGACTAAGGACTCTTATTTAAAGAATAAGAGATTTAAGGAGTTAATGAACGGGCTTACAGAGTATCTTGTGCTGGGGTGCGAGAAGGGCTCTGTGTCAATGGCTGAAGATGGAGATGATAAAGACTACCTGAATCAGAAAGTTTTAACTGGAGCAAAAGATGGTTTGAATAACGGTTTGGGTAAACGTTACAAAATTACTTCGGTAGTTCTTAACTTCAACAATAAGGACACAAATGTAATTCTCGGCAGAGATGAAGTTGTTGTATATGGCGACGACCATATTAATGACAAAATCGGCGAGAACACATATAAAATAAGTGCTAAATCATTTTTTCAGATTAATCCGTACCAGACTTATAACTTATATGAAAAAGCTCTTGAAGAGGCAGGTCTTACAGGCAGTGAAACAGTATGGGATTTATATTGTGGAACAGGAACTATTTCCTTATTCTTAGCAAGAAAAGCAAAAGAAGTATACGGAATCGAGATAGTTAAGGAAGCCATTGAAAATGCAAAGGATAATGCAATAACAAATAATATTAATAATGCATATTTTGCATGTGGCAAGGCTGAGGATATTAAGGTTGTTGACTATGAAGATGGTAAATCACCTTCTGAAATTCAGGTGGCGGTAGACAGACTTCAGCTTCCAAAACCTGAGGTGGTAGTGGTTGATCCGCCAAGAAAGGGCTGCGACAATAAGCTTCTGGATACTATTGTGGAGATAGAGCCTGCCAAGGTTGTATACGTGTCATGTAACATTTCCACATGTGCAAGAGACATAAAGTTCTTATCTGAAAATGGTTATAAATTAAAGACCATAACACCGGTAGATTTGTTCCCACATACAACAGGAATTGAAAATGTATTGTTGCTGGTTAGGAAAGCGTGAGAGTGGCTGAATAAAAGTAGAATTACAAATGCAAGTGCATAAGTGAATCAGCTGTGCCATTTACAGGTTCTGCACGGAGTAAACTTGAGCTGCTGGTATTAATATAGTATCTGATAGTCTTTGTCTCATTTAGAGCAAGGCTGACAGATCTCATTCCAGCAACTGAAGATATACCGTAAGGAGAGTATATAGCGTCACCGTAAATGTGTTTAGATGATATTGTTAAACACATATTTTTTAGACAATTCAATAGGAAATTAAGAAGATATTTATATGGGAGTGTTGATTGAAAGTCATGTTGGGTGCTTTATAAGATCATATTTTTAAATACCTTGATTAAAATTTTTTATTTACATCAAAAATCATAGTGTTATAATACTTGTTAGTTAAATAAGGGAATGACATTCTCCCTTGGGAAACCTAAACCGCTGATTAAGGCTGATGATATCTACATTTTTTATGTAGGTATTGTCTGCCTTTTTTGTTTGCATTGTATGGAGGACAGCATGTTGGAATTTAACAAAGAAAAAATGAAAAATCTGCTGATGTACCTTGTGTTAGCAGGAATTGTGGGAGTTTCCGTAGGCGCAATCGATGCACTTTTTGGAAGAGTGCTGATTGCAATAGGTGACTTCCGTACACTTTATTATCAGTTTTTAATTCCATTTTTACCACTTGCAGGACTTTTAATTATTGGAATGTATTATAAGTTCAGTAAGGAAAGTCTCGGTGGAATGGGACTTGTATTTGATACAGCTTTAAATAAGAGAGAGCATATTCCTGTTCTTTTAATTCCGCTTGTTATGGTCGGAACATGGATTACACACCTCTTTGGTGGTAGTGCAGGACGAGAAGGTGTTGCAGTTCAGATAGGTGCGACATTTTCACATGAATTAGGTAAGAAATTCAAGCTTCCTGACAGCCGTACATTACTTGTTATAGGTATGGCTGCAGGCTTCTCAGGATTATTCCAGACACCACTTGCTGCTATTTTCTTTGCCTTAGAGGTTATCATCAGTGGTGCGTTAGTATATGAAGCATTATTAAGTGCAGTTGTTGCATCATACCTTGCCTGCTTCATTTCCAATTCATTAGGCCTTGAAAAGTTCTATGTACCTATTACAAGTTCAGTTGAATTATCATTTAATACAGTAATTCCACTTGTTCTTATAGGTATAGCATTTGGTCTTACAGGCTTATTATTCAGCAAAGGCCTTGCATTTGGTAAGAAAAAAGCCAAAAGTTTAATTGAAAGCCCTTACAAGAGAATTTTCTTTATGGCAATTCCTTTAGCAGCAATCCTTTTCTTTGTATTGGGAGGAAGATATTGCGGACTCGGAACAAATCTTATAAGCAACAGTTTCCACGGCGGAGAAATATACGGATTTGACTGGATAGTGAAGCTTGCGTTGACAATATTTACATTATCAATAGGCTTCCAGGGTGGTGAAGTAACTCCTTTATTCTCAATAGGTGCAAGCCTCGGATTCGTACTCGGTGTCGCTTTCGGATTCCCTCCTGAAGTTATTGCCGCAATGGGATATGCCGCAGTGTTCGGAAGTGCTACAAATACTCTTTTGGCTCCTATATTTATAGGGTTTGAAGTTTTCGGACCGGCAAATATTCTTCCTCTTTCACTTGTGTGCGTTATCGCATATATCGTTAACTTTAACTCATCTATTTACGGTGGACAGATTTCACTTAAGAACTTTATTATCGGTAAAGTGAAAGATGGAGAGAGTAAATAAAGTAATTTAATGAAAATGTATATCAATAAGTACAAAAATATTTTAAAAAATACAAAAAACGGTATTGAAAAATGTTTTTACTTATAATATAATTTTTAACCGAGTGCATGAGGAGCGGTTCTCGTGTGCTCGGTTATTTATGAGATAATAATGTACGCTGATTAGCCCCGGTTTATGTTATGTGTCTTATAGAACTTTTTAATATAAATAATTGAGCATTTAATTATTGGAGGAATATAATGAGCACAACAATAACTAAAGCTGCAGACATCGAGAGAAAATGGTATGTAATCGATGCGTCAAAGTACACATTAGGACGTTTATCTGCTAAGGTTGCTTCTATCCTTAGAGGCAAGCATAAACCAACATTCGTTCCATTTCTTGACTGTGGTGATAATGTAATCGTTATCAACGCTAAGGACGTAAAGCTTACAGGTAACAAGCTTGAGCAGAAGGAATATGTTCGTCACTCAGCTTATATCGGTGGTGTTAAGAAGGAAACTCTTAAGGTTGCACTTGAGAAGCATCCAGAGAGAGTTATCGAGCATGCAGTAAAGGGAATGCTTCCAAAGGCTGCATTAGGTCACGCTATGTACAAGAAGCTTCATGTATATGCTGGTCCAGAGCATAATCATGCAGCACAGAAGCCTGAAGAGTTAAATTTCTAATTGAGGAGGGTTCAAATTGGCTAAAACAGCAAACGGTGCATTTTACGGTACAGGAAGAAGAAAAAGCAGTATTGCAAGAGTATATGTAACACCTGGTACAGGCGTAGTTACAGTAAACAAGAGACCTTTAGATGAGTATTTTGGTGATGAGACACTTAGAACAGTTGCTCTTGAGCCATTTGTTGCTACTCAGACAGAAGGCAAGTATGATGTAAAGGTTAACGTTCACGGTGGTGGTACAACAGGTCAGGCTGGTGCTATCAGACACGGTATCTCAAGAGCTCTTCTTGAGGTTAACGCTGAAGAATATCGTCACATCTTAAAGCAGGCTGGATACCTTACAAGAGATCCTAGAACTAAGGAACGTAAGAAGTACGGTCTTAAGAAGGCTCGTAAGGCTCCACAGTTCTCAAAGAGATAATTTTCAAAAAGCCTTGTATTTGCTTGAAAACCAAGCAAATACAAGGCTTTTTTTGCTCTTAAACCACGGAAATCAAAAATCAACAGGTGCCCGGAAAAACAATAACGGTTATAATATTGTGCAGAAACGCTATAACGTGTAAGATGTATTTAATAAAACTCACAGTGTATTTATGGGGGTGTGATGTTAAAATATCTCAGTAACTTATTATTCACATTTATAATAATCGGTTTTGTATTGTTTTTTATAATATTGGTAATGGCAAACAACAAATGCGATCATAATGAAAAACAAAGACGCTTTTACTTTGTTGCAGAAAACAGCTCGGCAAATAGCGATATGGCTGTATTTTGTAAAGTGTGCGGCGAACAATTAACAACTTATGCGAGGTTTAACGGTACACCGGATGATAAATCTTATTTAAGCGTATTCTCAGGATATATCGACAGTAACGAGATAATACCGGGAGAATACTATACTGTGACCGCCGCTGTTACGATAGATTATTACAGCAGTGGAATCGAAGAGCCAAGGCTCGCATGCAAAGAGGAAAATGATGATTATGAAGTACTCTTCAGCGTGGGATTTAAAGAGGAATACAGAGATTTAATTTCATCGGTAAAAAAAGGGGAAGAAATAACTTTCCGTGGAAAATTCTACACCGAAGGATGCGGATTCTCCGATTGTGAGCTGATTTCACGCAACAATCAGAACAGAGGAGCGGCATAAAATGATATTCCCGATGTTTAATATAACCGGTATTGGAATTAGGCGCTGAAAACTTATCAATTTGAAGGTAAGAATATATAACAGTTTAGTATGTATCAATTAAATGAGAGCGGTATATATTATGACAGAACGAATAAAGTAAAGCGCATCTGAGAACTTTTGTGATTTTATCACGGAAGTTCATTTTTTATTTGGTAAAATATATTCAGAAATAAATATTTTCGAAAAAATAATGAAAGCTGAAAGGGGCATATAAATGAAAGTCGTAATAGTGGGCGGTGTGGCAGGCGGAGCAACAGCTGCCGCAAGAATACGAAGATTGGATGAAAATGCGGAAATTATTGTATTTGAGAGAAGCGGATACATATCTTATGCGAATTGCGGTCTTCCGTATTACATAGGAGGAACCATTGAAGATAGAAAAGCTCTTACGCTGCAGACACCGGAAAGCTTTGACAGGCGTTTTAACGTGACAATTAAAGTCAATCACGAAGTGACAAAAATAAATCCGGACAAAAAAACCGTAGAGGTTAAGGATTTAATTTCGGGAGAAAAATTTGAAGAAAGTTATGATAAGCTCCTTCTTTCTCCGGGAGCAAGACCTGTAATACCGGCTGTTCCGGGTGTGGAGTCCGATAAAGTATTTTACTTAAGAACAGTGGAAGATACATTTAAAATTAAAGATTATGTAAATGAACACGGTATAAAAAATGCGGTACTCATAGGAGGAGGATTTATAAGTGTTGAGTTGTCGGAGAATTTGACGGAGTCAGGTATAAAAACAACCATTATCCAAAGACCGAAACAGCTTATGAATATATTTGACGGAGACATGGCTGCGTTTATTCACGGGGAATTGCGTAAGAACGGAGTCGAACTTAAGCTTGGAAGGGCGCTTACGGCTCTTGAGGAATCCGAAGCGGGAATCGACGTAATACTTGACGGAGTCGAAAGGCTTCATGCGGATATTGTTGTAATGGCAATAGGTGTTTCACCGGAAAGCGAACTTGCGAAAAAAGCCGGATTGGAACTTGGAGTAAAGGGAAGTATCGTTGTAAATGAAAAAATGGAGACTTCCGTAAAAGATATTTACGCCGTGGGCGATGCCGTTCAGGTGAAAAATTTTGTTACAAAAGCGGATACCGTAATACCGCTTGCGGGACCGGCCAATAAACAGGGAAGAATTGCGGCGGACAATATCTGCGGAGGAAACAGTGAATATAAGGGAAGTCAGGGAAGTTCCGTTCTTAAAGTATTTGAATTAACGGCTGCCACAACCGGAATAAACGAAAAAGAGGCTGACAGAGCAGGAATAGAATATGAAAAGATAATTATATCGCCGATGAGTCATGCATCGTATTATCCGGGCGGGAAACTTATGAATGTTAAGTTTTTATATGAAAAGGGAACATACAGAATTCTCGGAGCTCAGATTGTGGGTTATGACGGAGTCGATAAGAGAATCGATGTTTTGGCAACGGCTTTAAGAGCAGGTTTAACAGCCATAGACGTAAAAGAATTGGAACTGTCGTATGCTCCGCCTTATTCGTCTGCCAAGGATCCCGTAAATATGCTCGGATATATAGCCGAAAATATTAAAACAGGAGTAGTAAAACAATGGCATATGGAAGATATTGACAGAGTTCAAAGTGACAATAATTCAATAATTCTGGATACAAGAAGCGTAAAGGAATATGAGAGAGGTCATATGGAGAATTCCGTCAATATCCCGGTTGACGAAATCAGGAAAAGAATAAATGAAATTCCGAAAAATAAAAAAATATATACAATATGTCAAAGTGGTTTAAGAAGTTATGTTGCAACAAGAATTCTTATGGGACACGGTTATGATGCATATAATTTTTCCGGCGGATACAGATATTACAATACGGTAAAAGACGAAAAGACTCTTGTGGAAGCTTCCACTCCGTGCGGAATGGATAAATAAACAGGCATCTGTAAATAAAAAATGCATTTTAAACTGCTGATTATGGATTAAGGATATATTCAATGTTATAATTTTAAAATATAAATTTGTAATTATAACATTGAATCAACCAAATATTTTATTCAGCAGGAAACAAACATGACGGATATAATTATTTTTGTCATAGAAATAATAGGTACAATAGCATTTGCCGCTTCGGGAGCCATGCTTGCAATAGAAAAAAACATGGATGTGTTCGGCGTATGTGTACTCGGAGTTGTTACGGCTGTCGGAGGAGGCATGACAAGGGATGTCATACTCGGCAATATACCTTCGTCTCTCACAGATCCGATATATATTACAACGGCCGCAATAGTTTCGGTTGTGATATTTATTATAGTATATATTAACAAAAGTCTGTTAAGAGGCGGCCATAAGGCATATGATTTTGTTATATCGGTTATGGATGCAATAGGTCTCGGAATATTTACAATTACGGGGATAACCGTAGGTATAAATGAAGGACACGGGAACGAAATATTTTTAATTGTATTTCTCGGAGTTATCACCGGAGTCGGCGGCGGACTCATCAGAGATATAATGGCAAGGCAAAAACCATATATATTACATAAAGATATTTACGCCTCTACTTCCATTGTAGGCGCGGTTCTGTATATAATATTACTAAATACCGCGGGTGAAACAACGGCGCTCTTAATCTCTCCTATAACAGTATTTGTGCTCAGAATGTTGTCAACCCGTTATAAGTGGAATCTTCCTAAGGTAATTAATAACAGAAGGAAATAAATATCAACAATAAGTTCAAATATTTGAATATCGTAAAACAAAACGAAAACATTAACCGGAAATAATACTTGCATTAAAGCGATATTGTTATAAAATAACAATTCAAAACGAAAGTATAAAATCAAAGCAAAAGCATATAAAAGGACTTTGCACCGTTTGGGTTAATCCAAACGGTGCAAAGTCCTTTTATATGCTTACACAGTATAAGAATTTATATGAATAAATGAAGATTAATCTGATTCGGCAACGCGTCGAAGCTTATCCATATCGGTTATTTCTATTATTCCTCTTGATAGCTTAACAATATTTTCATTCTGAAAATACTTAAGCATTCTGCTTACAACTTCTCTCGGATTTCCCATATGATTGCCTATTGTCTCGTGAGTGATATTAAGAGTTAACGAATTTTCTATCTCAGATTCTTTTATAAGAAAATCAGCAAGTCTTTTATCAAAACTTTTCCATGCAATTTGTTCCATAAGCCACATAACATCAGAAAATTTCTCCGCCATTAATTCATTGGTGAAATTGGAAAGGGATACGGAATGTTTCATGATATTTTTATAAATTTCTGAGGGAATTAGGATAAATTCGCTGTCTGATTCGGCCTCGATTACTATGTCAAATGAAATGTTGTTAACTACACAGGATGCGGAGAACAGACACATGTTGTCGGAAGTAAGTCTGTACAGAGTCATTTCTTTGCCGCTGTCGGATATGACATACGCACGAAGAATTCCGGATTTAATCATAATAAGACCGGAACACTCGTTGCCGTTATGAATAATATCGCCATTTTGAACCTTCATTAAAACAGCCGATGATTTCAATATGTCCTGTTCACTTTTAGTAAGATTGTCCCACATCGGAAAATAAATTGATATATTCATAAATACAGTCCTTAAAAATAAAATTTATAACATATTATAGCCTGAAATAAAAATTTATAT